>ENA-OPNF01000340-OPNF01000340.1-human-gut-metagenome-genome-assembly--contig:-NODE-340-length-13189-cov-1.901325_pt1 | contig 13189 bp, 6 predicted proteins | sample MGYA00241534_ERZ501765 | MGnify/ENA primary metagenome ERZ501765 (study PRJEB25962, sample SAMEA2042567) | human gut metagenome | biome: human gut; feature: human-associated habitat; material: faeces... | reverse complement strand
CGTTCATCGTCGTCGCAATCATCGACGACAGGTAGCCGCCAGCACTATTGCCCATCACGCCAAAGCGCGTCTTGTCAATACCAAACTTCTCGGCATTGGCCTTGAGGAAGCGGATGGCTTGCTTGCCGTCTTCCAGGAGGGCAGGGAAGGCGTTGGGGATCGTACGATATTGCACGGCAGCCACGACAAAGCCTGCACGCGCCAGTCCCATGCGACATTCGATAAACTTGCTGTAGTCGCTCGTCGTGAAACCGCCACCAGGGAAATAGACCACACAGGGCTTCGGCTCATTGGTTCGTGGAATGATGAGCGTCATGTGGAGGGAGATCGTTCCCTTCTCGTAGTGTTGCGAGTAGATGATATTATCGATCACTCGCAGGGACGTCCGCGTCACGGGGACATCCATCAGGATCTTCTTGCTTTTACTATTTTGATTGTCCATGTCTTTTCTCGTTATGGGTGTCTTGATTGAAATGCTGGTGCAAAAGTAGAAAGAAAAATGCTAAAAATCACTATAAGCGACCAGGAAATAGCTAAAATCTATGTCAAGTGCTTGTCGGTTTCACCCTAAAGGCGTATATTTGCAGACAGAAAGGTCTTTTGCCAGGAGTGACAGACTGTCAAGGATGGTCGGCATGGCATGGCTTTTGTACGATAGAAAACATACATATTAAATACGAAAATCGAAATGGATTTCAACAATTATTCAAACATTGTGGATGATCGCGCGCGGGAGCTGGAGCGGTCACGTGTCATGCCTTTCCTCATGCGGAAGGTCTATACCTGGATGGCTTTGGCCTTGACCATCACGGCTATCGTCGCCTATGGTATCGGCAACAGTCCGGGCCTCCTGATGAGCCTCTTCGGTTCCAAGATGCCCATGCTGGTGTTGTTTGCAGCCGAGATCGGACTGGTCATCTGGCTGTCGGCCCGCCTCAGCCGCATCTCGATCACCACGGCTACCGTGGGCTTCATCGCCTTCTCCATCCTCAACGGTATGACGATGAGCGCCTTCTTCGCCGTCTATACCACGGCTTCCATAGCCCTGACTTTCTTTGTCTCGGCAGGTATGTTTGGCGCCATGGCCTTGATTGGCTATACGACCAAAAAGGACTTGTCCTCGATAGGTGGTTTCCTGACCATGGCGCTTATCGGCCTGATCATCGCCGGACTGGTCAATATGTTCCTTCGCAGCACGATGTTCGACCTCATCATTAGTGGTCTGGGCGTGATCCTCTTCTGTGGACTGACGGCTTGGGATATGCAATGGATCAAGCGGGCTCTCCTGGAGGCTCCCGATATGGGCGAGGCTTCTCAGAAGATAGCGCTCTTGGGTGCGCTCAACCTCTACCTCGACTTCATCAACCTCTTCCTCTATCTGCTCCGCTTCTTGGGCGACAGACGCAATTGATACCCAGTGCGCCCTCAGTGCCCGCGATGGGGGTGAAGTCCTTGGTAAGGAGGGAGATGCGCCACTTCATATCAGGCTGCTGGATCATCGTGGCGATAAAGCACTCACGGTCTATGCGCTCCTCGTTGATTTTGAAGCTACCCGGCACAATCTCGACATTCGGGGAAGTGAAGTCCATATCAAACTGCATCGCATAGATCACCTCGTCATTGACGAGGTTCACAGTGATCTCTTTCGTCTCGCCCGGCTTGATGGCAATGGGACCACCGTCGTTGAGCACAAGTCGGTTGCCAGCAAGGACAGAGAGCGTCCCGCTTATGGCCAAGACCATCATCAAGGCCATTCTTTTGAAACTTGTTGTAATCTTAAACATAACTATTTACGTTTAGAAGATGTATGTTGTCGTTGTTGTTGTCAAAAATAGGCGCGGCTGTCACATACGTGGCAACCACGCCCTCGTAATTGAGAAAAAATTACCGATGTATATGATTATTTACCAGTAACCTTCTGGGTCTTGCCGTTGGCGTTGCGGACAATGTTGATGCCCTGCTTCACCTTATCCAGCAACTGACCGCCCACGGTATAGATCTTCTGCTTCAGGCTGCCCTCGGTCTCCATGCCGTTGATGCCGGTCGCATCGTTGCCCGTGATCGTCGTCTCACGGCCATTGGCCTCGGCAAAGATAACATTGTCGAGCGCCACCTTGTCGATGCTGCCGCCCTGCACGTCGAGGTAGAGGATGGCGGAGCCATTGGTGAAGCTGTTGTTCTCTATCGTAGAGATGACCACGCGGTGCACACCGTTGATGTCCTTGGAGTAGAGTGCGTGGCCGTTGGCACGGTTGCCCACACTCTCACCCACCACCGTCATGCCTGCGGGCAGAACGATGTCCATCTGGCAAGCCACATAGTCCTTGCGGTTTTCGAGGTTGATAGCGATGCGCTGTACGCCGTTGTTGTCTTCTGCCGAGACGGTGAGGTTCTCGGATTCCACCATCGGAGCGTTCAGACTGCCACCCAGCGACGGCCAGAGACCATTGGTCACCTTGGCTGCAATGAGGGTCACATCAGCGATGGAGATCTTGCCGTCGCGGTTGACGTCGGCAGCGGCAAATACCTTGCCACCCTCCAGGGTCTCCGGATCGAGCAAAGCGTTGAGCACGGCGAGGTAGTCGTCGGTCAGGACAACGCCGTCCTCGGTGACGTCGCCGAGCACATACGTGTTCTCCTCGATGGAAGTTCTGAGAGCATTCATCGACTCGACCAAAGACTCAGACGTAGCAGCGACCAACTTCACGCCATACTCCTCGTCCTTCGGATAGTTGATCGGCTTTACCACAGCTACGCTACCATCAGGATTCAGCCATGCATTTCCGTTGATGTCCTTCGTGGGAAGGATAAGGTCAATTCGGCCATTCTCGCTGGTGAGATAATTGTCGAAGTTTCGACAAGCGAGCTTCAAGTTATCAAACTGTTCGCGCAGCGCACCGTCCTCGTCATAGATCTTCGTTCCTGACTTATCGAACGAATTCTCCATGGCGCTGCGAGCGCCCCACACATTGCTCTGATACACTTGCGTTGTCTCATACCAAGCTCCAAACACCTCTGCCACTGCAAGCTTCGCATAAGCATCGTAAAGGCAACCATCCTTGTACGACTCCACCTGACTATCGGTCAGAATAGCCGACACAGGGCCTTCCTCCAGCGTCTTGGCAGCCTGCTCAAGGACGCCGCTGACCTCCTCGGCCTTCTCACTGGCCACATTGAAGAACAGCTTCTCGTAGTTCTCCATGTAGGACTTGCCGCGCTCTAACACGAACACCTCATTCCCTACCTGTTTGTAAGATGACTCTTCAAGCACTGTGGAGCTATGCTGGTAAGACGCTATCAGCTCCTTCACCCTGGTCTGCTCAGCCACCAGAGCGTCATAGGCATTCTGAAGGTTCTCCATTGCCTTGGCGTGGGCAACATAGGGTTTGTTGGCCTCGATGATATCCATGCGGGTAGCACCCATGCGGTCTATCAACACATTGAGGAGGTGGATGACCTTCGTCTTGTAGGTCACGATCTCGTCGCCATAAGAGGTGATGAGGTTTTTCACGCCATCGAGTTCCTCGCGGCAAGCGTCCAATGCAGACTTGTACTCCACCTTCACGGGCGTATATACTCCGTCGTAGGTAATGTTGACAGCACTGTATCCCGACTCGGCCTGCGATACCAGCATCTCCAAACTGTTGGCTACGCCCTCGATCAACTCGGCATTCACGAGCTTGATGAGACCCATGCGAGCCTGCGCCACCTTCTTCTCCAATGCCAGCAAGCCAGCGTCTTTCTTCGCCTCTGCCAGGGTAGCGTTTTCGTCAAACTCCTTAAGCAGATCGTCAAGTTCCTTGGCGAGGTTCTTGCAATGCTCGTCATAGTATGCCTTGACCTCGTCAGCCGCCGTTCCCGTGAGGTTGTCCAAAGCCTCGCGCTTCTGGGTCTCGATGGCAACAATGTCGGCCTTGATCGCATCGACCTCGGCCTGGTTGGCCGCGTTGTAGATACCATCGATGCTGAGGATCTTGATGCTGTGGCAGTCGTACCACTGCTTGTCCTCGCCGATAGTCAGACCATAGATGCGCTTGCTCATCTCCTGCGAAGCGTTCTGGCGTGTGAGGTCAGCCTGCCAACGCTTCACCTGATTAAATGCTGAAGCGATGTTGGCCTCGATGCGGCTGCTTGCCACATTGAATGCGCCATAATACTCCTGCGCAGCCTTGATGCGCTCCGTGACGGTATTGTAGTCGATGGTCAACTGGTCGAAGTTCTTGATATTGGCATCGTATGCGTCAGCCTTGGCCTTGGCGCTGGTATAGACAGCACCTGCCTCTGCGTAGAACGCATCGATATAGCGCTGCAGGTCAGCGATCTTGCCCGTGAACGTGCCATCGGCAGCCTTGGCGGCCAATTCCGTGGCCGGAGTGAGGTATTTGGCGACGCAGTCCTTGTAAGACTTGAAATCGTCATCCTTGCCCTCATAGGCGAAGCCTTCCAGGGCGGCAAGCCACTTCTCGTTGTCGGCCTTGGCACCAGCGTAGCGGTCGTCGCCCTCTGTCAGCGTACCGTCCACACCGACATAGACACCCTCGTAGAGGGCCTTCCACTCGTTCTGTGCAGCCTGCTCCAGGTCGGCGACGAGCAGGTTGGGCACCATGCCAAAGAAGTTCCAGTCGTTATCGAGGTTGCTCACGAGCAACTGCGACTTCTTGTAGTCGTCGGCACTGACTCTGTCATAGAACTCCTGCACGTTCGCAAAGGCGTTGTCGCGCACGTTCTTGTCGTAGGAAGCCACCTTCTCCTTGGCAGGAGCGAGCTGGTTGTCGTTGAGGTTGGCCAGCATCTCCTCCAACTTGGCTCTCACGGCCGTATTGACAGCCAAGTCGAGCTCCTTCTTGTAAGCCTCGATCTGATCCGTGTACTCCTGAGCCTTCTTGGCGTTGGCCTCGGCGATATCCCAAAGAGCGGGCGACGTGGTCTCCGCGTAGGTGGCAGCGGCATCGTCCTTCAAGTTCTTGATGAGGGCGGCATACTTATAGATGTTCTCCTGGGCAGCGATGATGCTCTCCACATTGACCAGTTCCTTGAGCTCCTCGGTAGAAATATTCTGGTAGCCAGCAATCTGGGCCGTACCCTCACCATACTTGTTCTCCGTCTCCTGCACCTTCTCACAGAAGGTATTGTAACGGGTGAGGTTGTCTCCAGCGATGGCAGCGTTGTATTCGCTATTGCCCTCGATGAAGGCCTTCAAGCCGTCGAGTTCGAGCTTGATGGAACGGTAAGCCTCGCTGACCATCGAGTTGTTGGTGGTGGTCAGACCCTCGGCATAGTACTTCTCCACCAGCGCCTTCTGCTCCTTGATGCGCTTCAGGAGATCGCCGAGCTTACTGAGATAGGGCTTCAGCGTCTCAGGACGGAGATCGGAAGCGTTGAACAAACCGTTCACCTCATCCCAAAGTTCCTGTTTCTGGTTGAGTTCGTACACCTGGGTTTTATAGTTGGTGCAGTCGTCATAAGCCTGCTTAGGAAGCATTTTGAACACGTTGGAAAGATCCGTCATGCGTCTGACAATCCCCGTATTGAGCACCGGCTCATACTTATAGCTACTATAACTGTACTCCAAAGAACCCGTCCAGGCTTTACCTGCCTTGTAGGCATCCTCGATGGCCTGCCTTATAGCCTCGCGCTCCTTGAAGTGCACGCCGTCGGGATAGGAGAGCAGTCCGAGGTAATAGTATGCGTCCGTACCATCCGTCTTTTGGTTGATACGCGTCCACACCGCATTGAAAGCACTGTCGAAGCCATAGTGCGTGGAATAGTTATCTTTCGCGTAATAGCCAGAGCCATAATAGTTCCAAATTTCTATCTTCTGTTTGTCAAAGTTTTCCTTCAGCTTCTGGTAGGCATTATAGTTGGCCGTGGAGTCGGTGGCCATTGCCTTGAGCGCATTGGCCTCCAGCTGCAAGTCGTTGAGACGACTGGTGATGCCCTTGACGACATGGCCCTCGGCATCATAGCTATCCTTGCATGATTCCTGAAGAATCTCCTTGGCGCGCGCCGTAGCAGCCTCCGCCTTCAGTGCTTCGAGCTTGGTGGTCGTAGCCTGGATCTGTGGGTCGATGCTCTCGCCGGGGATAACGAATGCGTTCTTTGCCTCCGTCAGCGTACGGCTGACCAGCTCAGCACCCTTCGGGTAATAATAATACTGATTTCCGATGAAGTCGGTATATGCTTGCTTCTCCGCATTGACATGTGCTTTTTGGGCGTTCACACGCGTCAGCAACTCGCTCAGTGCGTCGTTGATAGCGTCAACGTCACCCTTGATAACGCTCAACAAGGACATAGCCTCTACTGCGTTGTCCTCGGTGATATCGTCCTTGGTGGCTGCAACAGCCTGGATCTTGGCCTTCTGCGTGTTGGTGCTGGCCTCGATATCATTGAGATCCTGGAGCAACTCGTCATACTTCAGTCCGAGGTTGTCCTCCGTCCACGTCACATTGTAATACTCATAGGGCACGCCCTTGTACTCATCGATATCAGCCTTGATGGCATCGACGACTTTGCTGGCGGCATCATACATCGCCTTGGCAGCCTCTATCTTGGCAGTCTTGTCGGAATTGACCTTGTCATTGGCGAAGGCAGCATTGAGGGCCTGGGCGTCGGTGAGGATGGTCTCCTTGAGTGGCACGGCCAGCAAAGCGGCAAGAAGGTCTGCATCGAACTTCTTCTTGGCGGCACTGAAGTTGTCTGCCACACGGTCGATCTCTGTCTGGAGCTTGGTGATACGCTCGCCGTAGGTCTTGCCTGTCACCTCCGTGGCCGGAGTGGCAACGACGAGCGTCTTCGTGCCGACGGTCGCACGCAGCGTGGCCAGTGCGTCCTCGTAGTCCTTAATGGCGGTGTTCACCACATCGTAGCGGTCCAGAGCAGCCGTGGCGTCATCCTGATACTTGACGACGGCCATAGCAGCAGCGTCTATCTGCTGCTGGAAGTCCCCGCGCACCGTCTCGGTCAGCGTCTTCTCCTGATAGCCCTTCTCGACGGCGGCCTTAATCTCGTCGATGGTCTTCTGCAGGCCGGCAGCCGTCTTCTGGAAGTGGGCAGCCACATCATACGTATCGCCCTCGGCGGCTGGCTTCATCTTGGCCACAGCAGCCTTGGCGTCGTCGAGCTTCTTCTGCAAGCCCGTCTCGGTACCCAGCGCCTTGAGCAACTTCTGATAGTTCTCGTAGTTCTGAATAATGGCACCAGCATCGCTACGCAAGCTGTTGATCTTGGCCTGGATGGCATCGCGGTCGGCATCATAGCTGGCCGTGCGGATATTGTGGGGTGCCTTGTAGTCCTTGGCCACCTTGTCCTTGAGGGCATTGATAGCGGTACGGATCTCCTTGACGCGGCTGGCATACTTCTGGTTCACATCGTCGCTCTTCTCCAGATACTGGAAGTCGTCCTCCAGATCGGCAAGGAGCTGGTCGGCGGCAGCCTTCTTGGCCTCGGCATCGATATGCTTGGCGCGATACTCGTCCTTCGTGGCATTGATGACCACCACCTGTGCTTCCTTCAGCGTGCGGAAGTCCTCCTCCAGCTCAGAAGCCTTCGTCTTGTCGGCATCGATAGTCTTGTACAGGTCGCTCACCTTCTTCCACGCTGAGCGCATCGCGTTGAGAGCCTCTGCGTTCCAATCGGCATAGTTGCCGTCGTCCGGCATCTGGGTGTGTATCTCCTCCTGAGCGGCGTTGAAGACGCGCAGACCGTCCTGATAGACGTATTTGATATTTCTCCAAGCGTCACCAGAAGCACCAATGTTGGTCCCCAACTCATTCAACATGCGGTTGAAGTTTTCCGTAAACTCATCCGTCTTCAGTTCCTTGGCCGTGCCAGCGTTGTACTTCTGCTGTGCCAGCACTTTAAAGTCGGTGATGCTTTGCTGTAGCTTGTTGTAGTCTGCCTGATAGGCAGCTTGGATTTCTTCGGCTGCAGCATACCACGAATAGAAATTTCTAAGCTGATATTCAGCAGCCTCGTAGGAGTTCCGTGCACTATGGTAGGCATTCTCGTTGTCGTTGGCAGCCTCTACGACCTTGGCCAGGGCACCAATGCCTTCGGCCAGTGCACGAAGCTCGGGGCTGTTCTTTCCCTGCCAAAGGTGGTTCTTTACATACACATCATAATCACCCTTCTCAATGATGTCAAGCTGGCTGGCATAGTCGGCCACCTGCATCTCCAGGCTGGGCTTTCCGTCCTTGCCCTTCGTCCAAGCATCGGTTCTACGGAAGTAGTCGCTGGTGCCGCTGACGATTTCGCCGAGCTGCGCACCGAGTTCCTTCACCGAAGCGGCGAAGTCGAAGATCAAGGTAAACTTGACACCGGAGAACTTGAATTCGCCCGGGGTCACGGCACGAACCTTGACCCTCACTTTCGCTGGCGCGTCACTATCGATAGTAAAAGCGACGCCGGGGGCATACTCCTTGCCCTTATAGACAGCGACAATCTTGGCATTGTCGGTAAACGTGGCACGCTGCAGCATGTACTTGCCAGGAGCCAGTTCTTTCTCGATGGAAACTTCCTTTCCTGTGGAGACGGTCACGGAACCGTCTTCCGATACGGTCAAATCATCTCCTGTCCATGCGGTCTTGTCGATCACAACATCGGCGTCGGCCAATGCTGCAACGGGGGCGCCTGTAATGGCGAGGAGAGAAATCAGTACATCTTTTCTCATAATCTTATTTAATTGTACAAATTAATTATTTTCTTTTCAGCTGTTCTTCCCTAATATATAATAAGGTAAAGAGACGTTGATAGACCACTTTTTGTCAGTGCAATCGTGTACAAAATTATACATAATCCATGGAGTCATGCGAAACCGCAATGGTCCTTTTCGTGAACCATCGTGTTTTTTTCGTGAATGAAAATACGCCACAAAGGGTGTCCCACATCTCACACTATGGGAAATGTCCATTCAATCCACGGATGGGGGGGGGTAAATCCACACCCCTTTCCTTCGTCAGGATCGAGGTCAGGGTCGTCGGGCTCATCCGACGGCAGCGTCGCATAAGAGCTACGCGCGTCCTGCATCAAGCTTTTGAGCGCTGGTTTCGATACATTGAGTACGACCACCTGCCCATTGGAGCCGTAGAGCGACACCGTCTGCTTGAGGGCATTCATGTGGAAGACCCGGTTCTTATTGATGATGTATTTCCGGCCCATCCTGACCAAATTGTTGTGGTCTGGAAACCTCGTCCGAATCTCCCGTTCTATCTCCCCGAGGCAGAAGGGCACCATGATCTTGTTGCCATACAGATTGTGTATTTCCGTGTAGTGGTCATCAGCCTCAAACAGCAAGGCGTCATCAAGATTGAGCATATAAATCTCACCACAGAGGATGAGACACATATTGCTTTTGTGTTCCATTTCGTTTACGTTGTTTATTTGTTAGTATCTACTATATGGTAGTATCTCCTAGTTGTTAATGTTCGTTTTGGTAAGGAAGTAACTCCGTCCCACTGCAAAAATAGAGAAATTCTTACTGCTAAATCTATCATCCCATTCTGCTTTTCGTGAACCACGCGCTTTCCTTCGTGAACGAACGCATAATAGCTTTCCCATCGTGAAAGCATCTACTCAATTCGTGAATATAGTCCGAGGCTGGTTTGCAAGGATCCAATGACTGTTGGAATAGGTGGTTTTGAGACGCAAGAGGGATTTTATGTGAAAAAGTGCGACGAAAATCGGTGGTTATTTTCCTAAATTGTCCTAAAAGATTGTTTGAGCGTCTGCGCACACAATCTCCCGTTACATGGGGGATTCGAGGCGATTTTAGGGTAGGGTAGCGGTTTTTTGCAGAATGTGAAGAAATATTAACGAGCTGGTTTTCAGCCCTATTTTTTACTACCTTTGCATCACGAACATGAAACGAAGGCGCTGCAGGAGCGGTTTTCCTGGATAGAAACGCGCTATGGTGGACACCCCCTTTTGTCGGGTTTTCGGCCAAGTTTCAAAACCTTATTTTATGAAGCAATACAGAAAAGAGACCAAATTAGAGAGCATTGTCTATCAAGTCATCATCACGCTCACCCTCATTGCGCTGCCCGTCTTCGGCCATGCTGCCACGACGGAGCAAGCACTACCCGCCGAGGTAACGGAGACAGCAGGCGATGGAGACGGATTTGACTGGAACAAGCTCATCGATGCCATCGCCCATTTCGAGAGCAAGGGCAACGCCCGCGCCGTAAACGGACAGTATGTGGGCCTGCTGCAGATCTCGCCGGTGCTGGTCCGCGAATGCAACAACATCCTCAAGGCGCGCGGAGAGAGCAAGCGCTACACCCTCAAGGACCGCTACAACGCGGAGAAGTCGCGCGAGATGTTCGCCATCATCCAGTCGCACCACAACCCGTCCAACTCCATCGAACGCGCCATCCGAATCTGGAAGGGTGGCATCGGATACAGCATCCGCAAAACACAAAACTACGTCAACCGCGTGCTTGAGCGCATGGGACTGTAGGCCGCCACTTGTTCTTCGTTGATAGGGTTGAGGGGGATCGCCTATGATTGTTGCGATCCATCCACGGCAAAGAATAACCGCTAAAAATGTGGCGGATTAGGAGGAACTAGAAGAAAGATGAAGCGTCGGTGTTCATTTTTTTACTATTTTTGTTAGGTTTTTGCGCAGAAAATATTACTTTTGCATCCGAAACATGGTCTTTCGGACACGCCTTGCGCACTCGTCGGCCTCCGTTTCGCCCCCAACGGGGGGACAACCCAGTTTGTTATCAATGAAAATTCAAAAATGATCAACTACCGTATCCGTTCCATACGGATGCTTTTTGTCATACTTATGACCCTCGCTGCGGGTGCCCAGATGGCGCATGCAGCCAAGGGCGGACGCTCCGACTTCTACCAAAAATATATGTCGCGACCCTCCGAGGAGCTGATACGCATCGGTAAGGACTACCGCCTCAGGAAGAACAAGCCCGACTCGGCACTGCTCTTCTTCACCATCGTGGCAGGACGCTACACGCCCAACATGAGCGCAGAGGAGAAGAGAGAGGTGGTGGAGGCACTGAACATGAACTACTTCATCTACAGCTTCACCTACCTCAACTATCCCAAAGCTTACGAAAACCTGCTCCGCGCCCACACCATCTCGAAAGAACTGGGCGAGACGAGTGCCGCACTCTACTTCAACCTCGGTTCCATGTACCAGCTGGGGGCAGGACAGGGACGACAGTGGAAACTCTACAGTAAGGCCCTGGACTGCTACCGGAAGGGTGTGCGCCTGGCCCTGGCGAAGAAGGATATGCCCACCGCCGACATGGCTTTCACCAACATGACGACGCTCGCCGACGTGGTGGGAGAGTTTGCCAACACGAAGAAGGAGTGGGACCTGTACCGCAAGGCACACACGAAGCGCAACACGGAGCACTACAAGTATAACATCACCCTCTACGAGGGCACAAAACTGAAGATAGCAGGACAGCTTCAGAAGGCTGGTTATGACAGACCTAAATGTACGGTAAGACAGCAGCAGACAAGCAAATATAAGCAAATTGATGAGAATGGAATCCAGGAAGGCGTACAGCTCATCGACATCGTGCCCGACACGGAGCGCAACTGCCGCCGCCGCGCATTGGCATTTGTGGAGGCCGCAGAGGTACAACGACTCTTGCACCACTTCGACCAAGGACTGGCCCTCGTGGCGGAGGCGGAGAAACTCTATGTCAAATACAAGATTGGCGACGGCATGCAGAGCGTCTATCAGACCTACGCCATCTTCTATGAGGACATGGGGCGCAAGGCCGACTACGACCGCAGCATGTACCGATACTACCAGATCAACGACTCACTGAAGGCATACTCGCTGCCATCCAACGTGTTTAACATGGGTCTCAACGAGAAGGTGATCGAGCTCAACCAGGAGATGGACGGCATGAAGGAGCGTCAGACGCAGCACCGCATCTGGCTCATCGTGGCCGTACTGACCACGCTCTTCTTCGTCATCATCCTGCTCGTCGTGATGCGCGAGAACCGGGAGCTGCGCCGCCGCAACCTCGCTCTCTACCACCGAAGCTTGGAGGTGCTGAAGAGCGATGAAATGACAGGAAAACAGCGAAAGACTGTCTCTGCACCCGCCGTGGAGGAGAACAATGCGGCTACGGCTTCTTCCAAATACCACCACAGCACGCTCTCCGATGCGGACAAAGACCGTATCGCACAACTCGTGCAGCAGGTCATGGAACAGACCGAGGTCATCATACAGCCCGACTTCACGGTCGAAAAACTGGCGCAAAACATCAGTACGGGACAAAAGTATGTGTCGCAGGTCATCAACGAGACCTTTGAGTGCAACTTCAACACGCTGCTTGGACGCTACCGCATCCGTGAGGCTTGCCGCCGCTTCAACGATCCGCAACGCTACGGAAGCTATACCATCGAGAGCATCGCAAGGGATCTCGGGTTTAAGTCGCGATCTAATTTTGCCACCACTTTCAAGAAGCATACGGGTCTGAATCCGTCGGAATACCTGCGCTTGGCAAAGGAGAAAAACGGACTTTAATCCAGGATTTCATCTACCTCTGCTGCCTCTTGCTATTTACGGCTATTTTTGCCCGAAAAAAGTATGTTGACTTCATTAGCTGATGAATATAACTTCAGAGGCCTCTGAAGTTAATATGCTAAAAAGGGGTGAAAAAATGTGTCTTTTGACCCATGCAAATAGCTCGGTCTGAGGACTTGTATTTTTACCCTGCAATCGCGATTATGATAAATAATAAAACCAAGTGAACACCCATTGTACCACAAATCGAGGCTTTCCACCATTTGCACACCAAATGCACACGATGGAATGATGGGAAAATGAGATTTTTATCGTACATTTGCAGATGTAAATCAGTAATTATTCATTTTCAACCTTTTTACAACAATGATGAACAACGAATTGATCCCCACTCCGATGATGTCTTTCGGAGAGTCTGTCAAGACATGTTTCCAGAAGTATGTCACCTTCAAAGGTCGCGCGCGCCGATCCGAATACTGGTGGTTCTGGCTTCTCAACTTAATTGTCAGTATAGTAACCCTCGTACTCGACTATAAACTGGATATGATCAACATCGAATTTGGCATCGGCGCACTCTCAGGCCTTTATACGCTGATAGTCTTCCTGCCCAGTCTTGCGGTATCCGTACGCCGCCTTCACGACACAGGACACAGCGGTTGGTACTACCTCCTCACCTTCATCCCC
>ENA-OPNF01000338-OPNF01000338.1-human-gut-metagenome-genome-assembly--contig:-NODE-338-length-13224-cov-3.606044_pt1 | contig 13224 bp, 16 predicted proteins | sample MGYA00241534_ERZ501765 | MGnify/ENA primary metagenome ERZ501765 (study PRJEB25962, sample SAMEA2042567) | human gut metagenome | biome: human gut; feature: human-associated habitat; material: faeces... | reverse complement strand
CCCGTTTTTTGTTATTGTTGCACTTTTTTTGAAAAATACTCTTATTTGCCCCTCTTAAATGCGAAGTATTTGAACAACACGTATGTAACTACTGAAACCAAGAAAATTGAAATAAACTGTGAAATATAAACATTTTTAATCGCAAATTTAACCAATAGTTCCAATATAATTACGTTTATAAAATAACTTACCGCCCAGGTAGAACAACATTTCAAATATTCGTGTAAATAATTTCCCTTTGTACAAAAAACGAAAAACTTTTGGTTGAAATATGAAAATACTGATGAAATTGTCCACTGCAAAATAACGCATAATTGATAATGCCCTTGTCCTAGCAGATAAACCGCAATTGCAAATATTATGTACGATATTGCGGCATTTACTCCTCCGATGAACAAAAATCTGATTTTGTCCGGAATTTTGCACCATTTTTCATATACCAATTTCAAAACTTCCATACCTTTATTTTATCATAAAGATGAAGTTTTAATTTCTGTAATTTTCTTTTCTATACCTTTTTGAATGGTCAAATTTAGACGATTAATTTTGTAATTTATATAAAAACTTCCAAAAACAATCCAACCAATGGGGTTGTGTTTTATTTCCAGATCAAATTCTTCTTTAACATATCGCTCAATGTTTTTAAGGATTTGTAATGTTAATAGCAAGTTTATGAAAAACCACACAACGCCTGCAATATTTATTATAAATTCTGTTTGTATCCCCTTAAAACTCATTGTTAATGAAATTATTTGAAGTCCAATCAATGCGCAAAACCAGTTATATCGGTGTATGCATTTCCCTTTTTGAGGAAAAAGCTTGTTGATGTCAGTAATTAACTTCCACAGCCAAACATACCAATAAATTCCGCAAGAGATTATTGATAAACAAACGAGTTTTACAGTAGAAGTTTTTCGAAAGTATGTATTGTTTCCCATATAATTATAATAGCATTTTGCAAACATTATAAAATCATACGACTAATTTATAAATAAGTCCTTGACATTAGATATTTAATTGCTACAATAAGTATACAAACAATCGTTTGGAGAAGTGCCAGAGCGGTTGATCGGAGCGGTCTTGAAAACCGTCGAACGTGCGAGCGTTCCGTGGGTTCGAATCCCACCTTCTCCTCCATTTAAAAGAGTCCGTGAGGGCTCTTTTTTAGTATGTTCGGAAAAAATGGTGTCCTTATCTTTATAGTTTGAGAAAATATATTAGGTAAAACGAGAAATAATTATATATTTATATTATAATTAACCCATGCAAAAGTTTTATGAAAAAGACGATATAACTTTATTTCAGGGTGATTGTATTGAGATTTTAAATAGAGCAACTTCTGAATCTATAGATATGATTTTTGCAGACCCACCGTATATGCTTTCTAATGGGGGGATAACCTGTCAATCAGGCAAAGTTGTTTCTGTCAACAAAGGGAAATGGGATGAAAGCAAAGGCTTGGACGAAGATTTTGAATTCCATCAAAAATGGATTAATGCTTGTAAAAGAGTTTTAAAACCTAACGGAACAATTTGGATTTCGGGGACTTATCATTCAATTTATGCTTGTGGATTTGCGTTGCAAAAATCTGGCTTTAAAATTTTAAATGATATATGTTGGTTTAAACCGAATGCTTCGCCAAATATGAGTTGTAGGTATTTTACAGCTAGTCATGAAACTTTATTATGGGCAAGAAAAGACCCAAAAGGCAAGCATACTTTCAATTACGAAGCAATGAAAAATGGGGATTGGAACGATGATATTCTTAAAAAGCCAAATAAACAAATGCGTTCGGTTTGGCAAATAGATACTCCAAAACCTTCAGAAAAAGAATTCGGCAAACACCCGACTCAAAAACCTTTAGAATTGTTAAGGCGCATAATCCTTGCGTCAACTAACAAAGGCGATTTAATACTCGATCCGTTTACAGGTAGCTCAACTACTGGTATAATGGCATTAGAGTTAGGTAGGAAATTTATTGGAATAGACTTAGAAAAAGAATACTTAGACCTTTCTGTTAAAAGGTTTGAGCAACTATTTTCAAAGAAAGATAAAGCATGGCAGTAGTTTTAGAACAATTGAAAAGTGAAACATATCCGATTGTTAAATGGGTTGGCGGCAAGCGTCAGCTTATGTTTGAACTAATTAAAAACATGCCAAAATCTTACAATCGTTATTTTGAGCCTTTCATTGGCGGCGGTGCTTTATTTTTTGAATTACAACCGGAACAGGCTTATATTTCTGATATGAATGAAGAGTTGATTAACCTTTATTCAGTTGTTCGAGATAATGTTTATGAACTTATTAAGGATTTAAGCAAGCACGAAGTTTCAAAAGAATATTTTTTAGAAATTCGAAATATTGATAGAACTGAACAATATACAGAATTGTCAGATGTAGAAAGAGCAAGTCGTTTTATTTATTTGAATAGAACCTGCTTTAACGGAATGTATAGAGTGAATTCTCAAGGGCAATTTAATGTTCCATTTGGACATTATAAAAACCCTCGTATAATTGACGAGAACAACCTTTTGAATTGTTCTGAACTATTAAAAAAGACTGAAATTAAATGTGCTGATTTTTCAGAAATTTTAACTAAGGTTAAAAAAGGTGATTTGGTTTATTTTGACCCACCTTATGTACCATTGAATGAGACTTCAAGTTTTACTTCTTATACTAAAGATGGTTTTGATATTAATATGCAATTCAAACTGCGAGATGTTTGCGATGAATTGGACAATAAAGGTGTTAAATTTATGCTTTCAAATTCAGATACTAAATTAGTAAATGAATTATATGTAAATTATGAAATTAAAAAAGTTTTTGCGTCTCGCCAAATCAATGCAAATGCAGATGGCAGAGGTAAAATTACAGAAGTTTTAGTGAGGAATTATGACTAGAGATTTTAAAGAATGGTTATCTACATTTAGACCATGTATTGCAGATTATTGCTACTATGTAGATTTTGATAAGGTAAATAACAATGTTGATGATATAAAAGTTGAATTAAATATTTTAAATTCGCTAGTTGGCTCAAAAAATATCGAAAAAGATTTTGAGGATATTATCATAAAATATCCTGAAACTCTAAAATGTATTCCTTTGCTATTAGCTGTTTGCTCTAACGAAATTTCTGTTACAGATGCTGATGGAGAATATAATTTCTCTTTTAGAAAACAAAACTACAGCATAGATGATTATAAAATGTTTATGAGAAAAACTAAGCTATTTGATTTGTTGGAAAATCATATTGTAAGCAATTTAGTTGATTATGCAACTGGTGTTGAAACAGGGTTAGATAGTAACGGTCGTAAAAATCGCGGTGGACATTTGATGGAAAATCTTGTTGAAGATTACATTCAAAAAGCCGGATTTATTAAAGGGCAAAACTATTTCAAAGAAATGTATATCCACGAAATTGAAGATAAATGGAATATTAATCTTTCTGCTATTTCAAATCATGGCAAAATGGAAAAACGTTTTGATTTTGTAATAAAAACTGATAATCAAATTTATGTAATCGAAACAAATTTCTATTCAAGTGGCGGCTCAAAACTTAATGAGACGGCAAGAAGCTATAAAACCTTAGCACAAGAAGTTGCTACAATATATGGCGTAACGTTTATTTGGTTTACTGACGGTTTCGGTTGGAATAGTGCAAGAAACAATTTGGAAGAAACTTTTGATGTTTTGGATACTGTTTATAATATTCAAGATTTAGAGGGTGGAATATTGCAACGATTATATTAGGTATAATATGGATGATTTAGATAAGTTTTGTAATATAGTAAAGAACCGTTCAGAGGAAAATGCAAAAACAATAAAATTACTGTATGAAAATCAATTATATGGGAATTGTGTTGGTATTTTAAGACAAGAACTTGATTCAATGGTACGAGTATTGTTTTTATTAACTTGTGAACAATCACAAAGAATAATGTTTATAAAACAAACCCTAAATAATGAAAAATGGCATAATGGTAAAAGAACAATTACAGATTATTTATTAATTAAAAACGTTCTTAATATGTGCGGTTGGGCTAGAAATGTATATTTATTTGGTTGTTCTTTTATACATCTTTCAGTATCACATAATTATATGCAAGAAGATCCGTTTTTAAAATTATCAAGAGAAGAGCTTAAAGCAATTAAAAATTTTATGGTTCAATATCATAATTTTCCAAAAGAACAAGATATAAATTTTATTACAATGCAACCTTATTTGCTAAAAATTTTTGAAAAAATAAGTGATAATTTAAAATGTCACTTAGAAAATTTAAATAAAAATCCTAGTGAAACAAATATAATGTAATAATTATTTATCTTGCTTTATGTTCGAATGTAACTTCTTTCCATTCTTCACTAGCTTTCCTCTATTTTTACTGGTAGCCAGTAGGATGCAATTGGTTGCACCAAAAACAGTTATATAACGTTAATTTATTAATTTAACAAAACCTCTTCCCACCACTCGGAAGTTTTTATCCTTTTTCTATCCTTGCTTAAATTCAAGTCCTGTCTAAGTTTGAGGCAAAACCAATAAAACAAACAGAAAAAAGGATAAATTTAAGGATAAGAATAGGATAAAAAGGATAATTTTTCTTAAAACGATGGAAGTGGTTAAAATATAAACAACACCTAAATTATACCAACATTCCCACTTTCAAATTTATCCATCACGTTATAGCTGTACGGCATACAGAAAGTAATTTATTCAAAATTAATTACAACAATTTCAGGCGGACAATTGAAACGAATTGGTAGAATACTCATTCCAATTCCATTCGTTTCTATCATTGTTTTATTATCTTCTAAAATTTTTCCAGTTGTGTATCTGTTTCCATATTTTGATGGAACTATTATTGCTCCCCAAAATGGTAAACGAATCTGTCCACCATGCAAATGTCCTGCAAGTGTTAAATTTACCTCCTGTGGAACATCTGGAAAAATATCTGGCGAGTGGGTTAGTAGGATAGTTGGCCGTTTTGCCCCTATTAAAGCTTTATCAATATCAGGGTTTTGAGTTTTTAAATCTTCTACTCCTGCAATATATATTTCTTTTCCGTTGATATAAATTTTTTTATTAGAGTTTGCTAATACGGTGATGTTGTTTGCCTCTAAATTCTTTGTTATTTTAATTCCATCTGTATCCCAGTCATGATTTCCCAAAACTGTAATAATTCCGTGCTTTGATTTGATTTTCGTAAGGTTTTTGGCAATGTCTTCTATTGGCATAGTCTCATTTTCTTTATATCCGCCGACAAAATCTCCGGTTGATAGTACAATGTCCGGATTTTCATTATTTATTGTGTTTATTAACTTATCAAATCGTTTCTGACCGGTTGGAGTGATATGAAAATCACTAACAAATACGATTTTTATTCCTTTTAAATACTCATCATGCAGAGTGTATTTTTTTACTCTCAGCATATTTGGTTCAATAAATAAGCTATCAATTGTAAAAATAAATAATATTAGAATAAGAATTATGATTTTAATTGTCATTGTAAAACCTATTTTTTTATCAGATAGAACCATTTTATTATTGCCGGATAAATTGCCGTCAAGAATAAGCTTACAATAAAGCAACTTGTAAATCTTCCCCAAGAAGAGTAATTATTTAGGTTTTTGACTACAACTGCTCCAGACATGTGTATAAGATAAAGCAATATGCTTCCACCAATCAAGTAGAAAATTATTTTTGCCAAAATTGTTTTTGGAATTTCAAAATTGATAAATCTTTTTTCTATCAAAAGTCCGGTGAATGCACCTGCGATAAAGCCATCTTTCGGAAATGATTCGTATTTCATTTTCATTGGATCAACAAGGATTGTGTTATTTACATAATCAATTGGGTAATTTTTCAATTCTGTATAGATAATCAGAATTGCGCATAATAGCATAACAACTCCCCAAACGATTAAATCTCGTTTTTTGCCTTGTTGGGTCCAGTTTATGATTTTTCCTGTTAAAAATATAAAACCTGCTCCGATAAATAGTGAAACAATGACATCTTGCGGGGTATGAACTCCAAGATAATTTCTTGAAAAAGCTACAAGTAAAGTCATTACAATTAGAAAAATAGCAAGCCATTTCTTGTCTTTCCAAACTTTTTTAGCCAATGCTCCCATGGTGCCTGTCGCAATTGCTGTATGTCCACTAGGGAATGAATAACCGCCGGCTTTTTGCATTGCAATTTTCACTGGGTGAATTCTGCTATCTAAAATCCATGGTCTATAAATGCATGCTGTGACTTTCAAAAATTGATTTGTTAAAAGACCTAAAAACAAGTTCCAAATCATAAATATTCCATAGTTTTTGTTAATTATCCAGTAGATAAGAGCGGTGAATAATATACCGAATTCATATTCTCCTCCCATTGTAATATGAGTGAAAAACGAATCAAATATTCCTCCGGACCACTCTCTAAAATTCTGCAACAAAAGCAAATAATCCATTTGTATATGTAAAAAGCTATTCATAAATTTATCTTATTAAGAATGTATAAAAAATGCAACAAAAAACAGGTTATACTTACAATTTGAAAGTTATCTCTGATAAACACTCTCGTAAAACTCTAAAATACGAAGAATTTAGAGTTATTGCTGATTACAATATAGAACTTGTAAAAAAGAGCCATTAAACTTTGTCTGCATTGACTTTGCCACTCAATTGACCGCAAGCTGCATCAATATCTCCGCCTCGTTCAAGCCTTACGGTTACTTTTTTACCGGAATGTTCCATTAAATATTTGAACTTCATAATTGAATTATTTGATGGCCGTTTATAATCATTTTTTGCAGTCGGATTGTATGGAATTAAATTTATATTACACTTGATATCTTTTAAATATGCTGCTAATTGTTTTGCTGAAGTTATAGTATCGTTCAAATCTTTAATCAACAAATATTCAATCGTAATTCTTCGACCAGTTTTTTCAACATAATATTTCAGTGCTTTGTGAAGTTCGTTCATCGGATATTTGTTTTCAATTTGCATCAATTGTTTTCTTACTTCGTGGTTTGATGCGTGCAAAGATAAAGCCAAAGTCGATTGCATATCAAGGTCTGCAAGTTTTTTGATTTGAGGAATTATACCTGATGTTGAAACAGTTAAACGTCTTGCGCCAATTTGAAAACTTTCATTGAACATTTCCATTGCTTTTAAAACGTTATCCAAATTTAATAAAGGTTCTCCTTGTCCCATAAATACAACATTTGTAACTTTTAGTCCTGTGTCACGTTGGATTGTCAAAACTTGTTCAATAATTTCTTTGTATGTTAAATTTCTGATGAATCCTCGTTTCCCTGTTGCGCAGAATGAACAATTTACTGCACAACCAACTTGTGAACTTACACAGGCTGTTAAATTTGCTCGGTTATCAAATCGCATAAGAACTGTTTCTACGCATTCTCCGTCTGGAAATTCTAACAAATACTTAATCGTTCCATCTGTACTTACCTGTTTAACTTTGATTTTGATATTTGTTACTTGTGCAACTGTTTTCAATTCATCACGAAATTTTTTAGACAGGTCGGTCATTTCATCAATCTCTTTAACAGATTTTAGGTAAATCCAATTGTGAATTTGTCTTGCTCTAAATTTTGTCGCACCAAGTTCGTCTGTTATTTGTTCAATTTCTTTTAGTGTTAACCCTGATAAGTTTTTCATTATTTGTTTAATTCCTTAATTTTATCTTTGTAAAATCCCATAATTTCAACCATTGCATTCAGCATTAATGAAACAGGTTCTGATTTTATTTTCCAATCTGCAAATCCACAGCCAAGTGGTAAAAATGCCAATGGATTATCCGGAAAATCTCTACAAATTTGCGGTCTGTTTTCATAATCGGGGCATTTGTTATCTTGTGTTACCTTTGGGCAATGGTAAAAATAATAGCCGGATTCATTATTATCTTCCAACATTTTTAGATATTCAGGAAAAATTCTTCTTGGTTCATCAGAATTTTCATACGGAATGAATGTTTGAATGAATTGAGATGCAAAATTATCGCCATTTTGAGCCTTTTGTTTTAATTCATCTGGCGAAAATTCACTGCAAGCTAATTTGCAACAAGTTCCGCAACCGATACAGTGACAAGATTTGCGGTTTTGTTTAATCTCTGAAATTTTTCGCAAAACTTCTTTTGAAATATCATTTTCAAACATTTCGCATACAGAATTTTGCCAAATCTGTCCAGCAGAATTAGGCTCATATTTATCAAGAATTTCCCCATCTAAACCATCTGGTTTTAGAGCATCAATTCTTTTTTTTAATTCTATAGCTGTTTTGAGAAAAATTTCTCGATAACTTTTTCTTAAATCATCTAAGTTTGAAGTCAAATCTTCCATATCAACAGTTTAGCATAAAAGAGCTAAATATGTCTTTCTACAGGATTTAATAATAAATCAGCTAATCTGTCAGCTCCGACAAAACCTCTTTGAGAGACTAATCGAGCTGCTAACACATTATCATAATCAACAAATCTGTGACGGATTTCAAAAGAACCTTGAGAAAAATCAATAATTGCATAACAAGCTTTTGGTTGAGGTGTCATTGGACGACCAACACTACCAACATTTACGACTGTTTGATTTGTGTTGGTTTGATATCCGCAAGGAATGTGGGTATGACCACATAAGATAAGTTTTTCAGTTGTTCCCTCAATAATTTCTTCAATAACATCTAAAGGCATTCCCGGAAGAATATCCTCGTTGTTTGCTCTGGGAGATCCGTGAACTAGCAAAACACTACAACCCTCAACATCTAAACTCAATTGAGGTGGAAGATTTTCTAAAAATGCTCTATGAGAATCATCTAAAGCTAAAACATCATCAGCAATGGCATTTGCCATAACCGGATATTGCGCTTCCAAAAATTCCATAACATCTGGACCATATTGAGCAATCATTTTATCTGTATTACCTTGAATAATTGTCCAAGTATTTTGAGCCATTACGTAATCGGTAACCTCTTTTGGTTGAGGACCTGCTAGGGCAATATCACCCAAACAAAATACATGCTCACAATTTTGATTAACCACGTCATTCATAACAGCTTCAAGAGCCTGTGCGTTTGCGTGCAAATCAGATAATACAGCGATTCTCATAAATTAAACCCTCTCAATTTTGTTGTGCTACAATTATTTTATGATAAAAAGAAGAAAATCAAAAGAAATTTCAATAGGAAATGTAAAAATCGGTAATAATAATCCGATTTCCGTACAGTCAATGTGTAATACCGACACAAGAAACATTGAACAAACGTCCCGTCAGATTAAAGAATTGGCAGATGCAGGGTGTGAGCTTGTTAGACTTGCGGTTTTGAATAAAGATGCCGCAGAAGCAATAAAAAGATTGGTTAAAATTTCACCGGTTCCACTTATTGCTGATATCCACTTTGATTATAGACTTGCAATCCAATGTATTAATAACGGAATTTCAGCACTTCGCCTAAACCCTGGAAACATTGGGAAAAGAGAGAATGTTGAAAAAGTTGTTAATTTAGCTAAACAACAAAATATTCCGATTCGAATAGGTGTTAATGCAGGTTCTTTAGAGAAAGATTTACTAGATAAAGATATTCCATTGCACGAAAAAATGGTTGAAAGTGCAATGAAACATATCAAAATTTTAGAAGATTTAGATTTTGATAAAATCAAAGTTTCTCTAAAATCTTCTGATGTATTAACAACGATTGATGCTTATCGCCTTATGGCGCAAAGAGTAGATTACCCTTTACATTTAGGAGTGACAGAAGCAGGAACTTTAAAGGGCGGACTTATTAAATCATCTGTCGGGTTAGGGACACTTTTAGCAGAGGGTATAGGTGATACAATCCGGGTTTCACTTACTGAAAATCCGATAGAAGAAGTTTTTGCAGGGTATGAAATTCTTAAAAGTTTGAAACTTCGGGAACGAGGAGTGAATTTTGTATCTTGTCCAACTTGTGGAAGAACTCAAATTGACTTGATTGGTTTAGCTAAAAAAGTAGAAAACCGATTTAGAAATCTTGATAAAAATATCACAATTGCCACAATGGGTTGTGCAGTAAATGGTCCGGGGGAAGCAAGACATGCAGACTTTGGAATTGCCGGAGGTATAAACGAGGGCTATGTATTCAAAAAAGGCGAAATCGTAGCTCGAGTTCCTGAAGATCAATTACTAGATAAGCTTGAAGAAGTTATAAATAATTCATACAAATAATACAGGACATTTTTTTGTAAACAATTTATAATATTATTGCAACATCTAAAAAAAAAGATTACAATGTTACAAAAAGAGGTGACTATGAAAAAATTATTACTATTTGCGGCAATATTTGCAACAGCAATACAACTTCAAGCTGGTGCCGCTGTCTCTGTTGATATGACAACAAATCCAAAATACTTGGAACAAAATGGATTTTCTACTCAAACAACAGATATGGTAAATGTTAGTAAAGCTCGAGCTTTGGGTCAAGAATATTATACCAAAGATGAACTTGCTTTCAAAAAACAAAATAAATTTGTAAGATTCTGGAGAAAATTCTATGTATATACAGATCCGGCCTCAGAAGATTATTCATTCTATCATCACAATACAGACACGGTTCCAAGTTATACAGATTTATAAAAAATATTTAGTTTTACTAATAAGTGCTTTCATTTTATTTGAAAGCACTTATGGTTGTAGTATGGTAAAAGCCGCAGAATTTGGAGAAATTCAATACAACAGCCACTTTATTGATTATTCAAAAGTCAATAAAGAGTCAACAAAAAAATTGGCAGATTTTTATTTTAATAAAGCAATAAACGAAAAAAATAAAAAAACTCAAAGTGAATATCTTCAAAAAGCCAGTGGGGATTATTTCGTTTGGACTCAAATTGAGCAGGACAATATCTATCCTATAGTTCAAATGGCAAGAATATATGACTTGGAAAATAAAAACAGTTATGCTAAAGCATATTTTTTTCAAGCTTTAAAAATTGATAAGAAAAACCCGACAACTAACTATTATTTTGCCGAATATTATTTTACAAGAAAAGATTATACGAGGGCTATATATTTTTATAACGTTGCTCTGGAGAACGGATTGAAAGAAAATTATGATATCCTTATCAAAATGGCAACAATGTATGAAAAACTCGGGGATTTATTAAGAGCAAATCAATATTACAAAAAAGCTTTCTTGATAAAACCGACAAATCAAAAACTTCCTGATAAAATACGTTCAATAGAGGCTTTAAAGTATTATAATACGGGATATTATAACAAAAGAGAGAAGAAACAAAAATGAATTTGAAACGTATAGTAATAATATTTTTATCATTATTTTTCACAATAGGACAGGTGAACGCAGATGAGCAGACGTTCTCTTTTCCTGCTGATGATAATGAAGTTTCAACACCTCAAATAAATGCGTTTCAACCTCTTAATTTGGGCAAGAATGAAGTGATTTTTAAACAAGCATCAACAAAAGTAGATGTTATTGATCCCTCAAATGCAGCAAGTTATTTCCCGGGTGGAAGAGGAGCGAACAAGCTTGTAATCTATACTCCGAATTATGGAATTCATACTGGGACAAATGAATTTGGTACAGAAGCAATCGTTGCAGAGAATACTGTAACTTCTCTATCAGGTGCGGATTCTACCATTCCATCTAACGGACTTGTAATTAGTGGGCATGGAATTGCCAAAAATTGGATTAACCAAAATATAACTGTCGGTTCTAAGGTTTATGTTGATGTATTCAATAATAAAATTACTGTTTATACTACCTCAGATAGTTATACTTACGAAGCTAGAGCCAAAATTAAAGAAGCTAAATCAATGATGGATTATTACAAAAATTCCATTGATGATTATAATTACAATCTTCCTGCAAGTCATATTCAGATTGCAGAAAATTATTTGAAAATTGCTGAAAATGAAAATAAAAATAGTATTATTCTAAAACAATATACTCAAGAAGCAATTGATGAAGCCAATATGGCAATCAAAACTTCTGTACCATATATAAAAAATGAAACAAAAGGTGTTTGGATTAGACCAACAGAAAAAAATGCAGACCAAATTATTGCAACTTTGGATAATTTGAAAGCAAATGGTTTTAATAGTGTTTTTCTTGAAACATATTTTCACGGAAAAACAATTTTCCCAAGTCAAACAATGAATAAATATGGTTTTACAGTTCAAAATGAGATTTTTGAGGGTTTTGACCCACTTGATGTTTGGATAAAAGAAGCACACAAAAGAGATATTAAAGTTCACATTTGGTTCCAATCTTTCTATGTTGGAAACCAATCTCCGGATTACAATCCGTCAAGTATTTTAGCAGTAAGACCTGATTGGGGCAATAAAACAAAGAAAAATGCGAATTCTCCAAAAGCAACAATGTCAGCTTCTGAGCATAACGGATATTTCTTAGATCCGGCAAATCCTGAAGTTCATGAATTTTTACTTGATTTGTTATCTGAAATAATTGACAGATACAAACCGGACGGAATAAATCTTGACTACATAAGATATCCGAATGCAACTGCAGGAAATGACATGAATGCATGGGGATTTACTGAATATGCGAGAAATGATTTCAAAAATCAATATGGTAAAGACCCGATTGAATTAACAACTTCAGATGTTCAATGGTATGATTGGAATCAATATAGAAGAAATAACGTAACTAACTTTGTAAAACAAGTCGGTGAACTTGGAAAAGAAAAAAATGTTTATATAAGTGCGGTTGTTTTTCCTGATAGGGCATCTGCTCTTGCTTCAAAGCAACAAGACTGGAGAACTTGGTCTGTAAATAATTATATAAATGGTTTCACTCCATTATTCTTAACTTATGATTCTAAAATGTTAGCATCAATGATGAATGATGTAATGAATGTGAAATCTCCTCAAACAGATTTATATGCAGGGTTGTTTGTAACATTTATGGGTGGTGCGCCGGAAGATTTAATCAGACAAATTTACGAAACTCGAAAAATGAATGCAAACGGAGTAATATTATTTGACTATGCTCACACAACTCCGGTTTATACATCGACTCTAATGGCAAGTGCTTTCAAAGATAACATCAAGGATAAAACTCTTGCTCAGGCAAAAAAAAAAGAAGAAAAGCCGAGAGAAAAAGAAAAAAGCAACAAAAAAGTAGTAACCTCAACAAATAGTAAAGGTTTTTGGGTGTTTACAGGTTAAGGTTGGAAAGAACACAGCTATATCAGGTGTTACAACTGTTGAA
>ENA-OPNF01000337-OPNF01000337.1-human-gut-metagenome-genome-assembly--contig:-NODE-337-length-13227-cov-5.814607_pt1 | contig 13227 bp, 8 predicted proteins | sample MGYA00241534_ERZ501765 | MGnify/ENA primary metagenome ERZ501765 (study PRJEB25962, sample SAMEA2042567) | human gut metagenome | biome: human gut; feature: human-associated habitat; material: faeces... | reverse complement strand
CTTCTCTCCCATCCTGTCCCAAAAGACGGTATATAACTCTTCTGTGTCCATCACGACACCGTCAAAATCGAACAATGCTGTCATTTTCCTAAAAATTTACTGTCCAGATACGACTGGAACGCTTCTTTATACTGAGCAATATGACCAACGGAGATTTTTCGTCGTCAAGATGCAGTTTCAGATACTCGCTCTAAATTCCAACTGCTGACTACCGCAAATGAGGTAATCAGCAGCCAGAAAGACACATATACCAGGAGTTCAATTCTGGTGTAACGTGACATCAGTTGTCGGTCTGTATTAGAAACTGTATCTTACACTGAGCGTCGGAACGAATCCGAAAAGTCCGTCTGTCCAGAATTCACCGTCGCAGATTCCAAGTGTCGGGCGAAGATCTGCTGAAAGCTGGAGAGGGAACCAGAATGTGTACTCAAGTCCTACCTGGCCTACAAGTCCGAAGAAGAAATTGTTGGCATCATTGAAATAGGTAGAACCAAGTGACACGCCTGGACCTGCATACCAGCTCCACTGTCCTCTCGGAGTCCAATCAGGCTGAGCAAAAGTGAAGTTGTAAGTTCCGGTATAACCGTTAACTACCAACTTAGCGTTGTTGTCCTTAGCATACTGAGCGAGAGCCTGTACGTTTACAAGATCCTTCTTAGAAGCAACCTTAGACTTGCCGATGTTGAAGAATACAGAAACTGGAGTAGCAACATACTCCTTAACTGCCTTATCCTCTACAGGCTTCTGGTTGTTCAAGAGATTCTTCAAACGGTCGTTCTCTGCATTAGCATCGTTCAACTTAGCATTGAGAGCGTCAAGTTCTGACTGATGAAGAGCGTTGATAGCATCAACATCTGGAACCTTGTTCCAAGTAGCCTTACCCAAGTTGTATGTAACACCGACCTCAACATTCAAAGAACGGTCGTGTCTTGCAATCACCTTGTCGATAGAGCGAGATGTGCTAGGCTTAGCACCTGCCAATACACCTGTGTAACCATCATAGTCGCTAGCACCTAATGCATAGTTTACATCGAGGTTGACAGCCCACTTCTTATTGATCTTGAACTCGTTCAAGATACCAACACCAACTACAGGAGCATAGCAGTTAGCGCTCATGTTACGGTTAATACCAAAACCTGCGTAAGGGATGCAATCCCAAACACGAGCCTCGTTGTAACCACACAACATATTGCTAACATTGAACAAAACCTGCTCATTCAAAGTCCAATACTTATTTGCATTTGTTGACTTATTCTCAGAAACTACTGTACGGCCCCAAACGCCATTGAGCTTGGTACGGAGACCGAGACCTGGTGTGAACCACTTACCTACAGCAACAGAGAAACCGAGATTGTTTCTGAAACCCTTGAGTGGGCTCTTAGAGAAACCATTGCCCTCTTCCTGGTTGCCCCAGAATGCAGAACCAGCAACGTTTGCCTGAACAAACCAATTGCTCCAGAAAGAATTTGTTGCAACGCTATACTTCTCAGTAGTTGCTGCATCCTGAGCCATACTGCCCATTGTTACGCTAGCCAATGCTAGCACTGCCAATAACTTTTTCATAACTTTATAATTTAAAAATCAATTTATATATATATCTTCTGAATGACGGAGCAAAGATAATACTATTTTTTGAAATAACCTTCATTTTCTAAAAAAAATAGCATTTTTCGTTAACTTTTTTAAGAAAAACGGGATTTTTCCCCGCTTTTACCCTAAAAGATGCTCAATTTCCTGCTGACGGAGGATACAAAGTACCGACTTTCCGTCGGGCGTATAATTGATATTCTGGCAGGCAAAAAGATCATTCACCAGCCCCTCCATCTCTTCATTACTCAATATCTGCCCCTGAGGTATTGCAGCCTGGCGAGCCAGACTCAAAGCCAAAGTCTGATTGATTTCATCAATGGCTGATACGCCCTTTTCTACTGCAGAAGAAACCATGTCCTGTACCAGTTTAAGAGGATTCAATCCTTCAAGTCCGCCAGGAACTGAATTAACGGCATAGCTTCCGCCTCCAAGATCTTCCAGTTCAAAGCCCATCGATTCCATTTCAGGCAGGATCTTTTCAAAGATTACCTTCTCAGACATCGGGAACTGCACAACCTCAGGAAAGAGGACTTTCTGTGAATGAAAGGTCCGGTCAGCCAACTGGCGCAAATACTGTTCGAACAAGACACGCACATGGGCACGATGCTGGTCGATAATCATCAATCCCGATTTTACCGCAGTCATGATATACTTACCTTTATACTGGTAATGGGCTGGCGATTTCTCTGCAATGATACTGTCTGGCGTATTATCCTGACTAGAATCATCGGAAAACACCATGGTCTGCTCCATCCCCTGCACATCATCCTGATCTTTGAGTCCTTCATAAAGCTGTTCCCATTTTTCATCCACCTGAGGCTTTGACTTAGGAACAGAGAAGCCTGCTCCCATAGGAACTGCTCCTGTGGAAGAGGAAGACTTGAACGGATTATAACCAGGATTCAAACTGATCTTCGGTGCCACAGCAGCAGTGCTCATCTCCGGATTATAAACAGGGATGTCCGGTTTATCCTCGGTATCGAAATCAATGGTAGGTACATCATTGAACATACCGATGGACTCCTTGACCGAAGCCGAGAGGATTTGCCAGATAGCCTGCTCATTCTCGAATTTGATTTCAGTCTTCGTAGGATGGATATTCACATCAATATCCTTCGGATCTACATCAAAATACAGAAAGTAAGGTACCTGTTCACCCTGAGGAACCAGACGGTCATAAGCAGCCATCACAGCCTTATTGAAATAAGGATGTTTCATATATCTCCCGTTGACAAAGAAGAACTGATGCACACCTTTCTTTCTGGCAGATTCCGGTTTGCCCACAAATCCAGACACCTTACACATAGTGGTTTCTACATTTACCGGCAGGAGTTCCTGATTGAAACGCTTGCCGAAGACATCGAGAATGCGCTGACGCAAATTAGCGGCACGCAAATTGAATACTTCGGTACCATTGCTATGGAAAGTAAAGGTGATTTGAGGATTTACCAATGCAATCCGCTCGAAAGCCGTCAGAATATTGTTCAACTCTGTAGAATTGGACTTCAGGAACTTCCTTCGCGCGGGTACATTATAAAAGATATTGCTGACAGAGAAGATGCTTCCCACAGCACAGGAGCATGGTTCCTGTTTCTCATATCGGGAACCAGAAATCTGTATCAGGGTTCCTATCTCATCGGTAGCCTGTCGTGACTTCAGTTCTACCTGAGCCACAGCAGCTATAGACGCCAAAGCTTCGCCACGGAAGCCCATGGTGCGAAGCGCAAACAAATCATCAGCCTTACGGATTTTGGAAGTAGAATGACGTTCGAAAGCCAAACGAGCATCTGTTTCAGACATACCTTTTCCATCATCTATCACCTGGATGTTGGTACGGCCAGCATCGGTAACTGTGACATGGATATTCCTGGCACACGCATCGACTGCATTTTCGACCAGCTCCTTGATAACTGAAGCCGGACGCTGTATAACCTCACCTGCTGCTATCTGATTGGCAACAGAATCGGGTAAAAGTTGAATAATATCACTCATCTCTAAATATTAATCATATAAGAAAATGATGCTTCATTATAATCAGTCAGTCAGTTTCTGAAGTGGAGCTTCATGACGCTTAATGTTCTTGAGTTCGGAGCCCTTGGATTTACCACGCCATACAAAGATATCATTCTTATCTTTAGGACGCAAGTCCTCGAACCAGGCAAAATTGTTAAGTTTATATTTTGCCGGCGGAATCTGCGTCATAGGATACATGGTAGATGTAAACTTATTGGTCCAGATTTTCTCCATCTTCCTGCCCGGTCCCATATACATGCGCATAGTATCGGTCTCCAGAAAATTCAAGCCAATGAGCGAACTGTCCTTATCATCCGTCATATAATAGATGGTCTGCACATTACCGATAGACTCTCCTTGTTTAATCTCACCTTTTTCAAAGTAAGATTTCATCTCAGAAGAACTGATCTGATTGAAATGAACACTATCCGGCATCTGCTCTACAGACAGCGCCTGTCCGATGACATGGGCAAAACGAACGGTAGAGTCGTTCATGAAGACTAGAATCTTCTCGCCCAACAACTGACGGTTTCCATTCCAGACGATAGGATCCTTATACATGGTCATGCAGGAATCCTGAGAATTGAAAACCAGGGAATCGCAAATGACCTGCATATCCAGGCGATAGGCACGGACCTTAGGATAAGCATGCACCTTACGGTATACCGAATCGGTATTGATATGGAAGGTATTGATACGCATGGTATCAGAATGAAGCCAAAGGGTATCTTTCTGCGAATAGTCGATCGCTACAGGATTGCGGGTGGCAAAGCCATTACCGGTTTTCTCGTTGTAACGCAGATAATTGCAAGTAAGGGAATTCTTGCTCTTCTTATCTACATAAACCACATTACCATATCCGGTACTCTCTCCATCCTTTACATAATAGAGCGTATCACCCGTAAGTGTCTTGTCTTTATCTATAACCGTAGAACGGCCGTAAAGCTGTGCTCTATCGGTCTTGGTATCATAATATCCGTCTTCTGTCTTGACAACACTTGCACCAGAAACAATCTTAGAAGGTCCTACCATGTGAGCCTTTGACTTACGGACATCGTAATACAAAGTATCAGTAGTAACAACCTCCTTGCCGCTGCGCAACTTAACATTATAGACAAACTTAGCCTCACGCGTTTCGGTATGATACTCACCCCAATCGGCAACCAGCTTATCTTTACCATCAATCAGCGTTCCGCCGTCAAAGAAGTTTGCCATATTATACAAGCGGTCGAAATCCAAGCTATCAGTACGCAAAGTCTGCCGACGATGATGCAAGACCACATTCTTGCGTGCTCTCATCATCTGCATCTGCCCATCATACTCTGCTCTATCACAAGTGAGTGACAAGGTGTCTCCCTGCCGGTAATGAACATGTCCGAAAGCTTTCACGGAATTAGAAGCCTGATAGAAATACGCGCTGTCACAGGTAAGATGACTGCCCTGATGCAAGAAAGAGACCTTACCTTTCAATATTTGGGCATCAGGATTATTACCGAACATATCATAGTACAATTCATCTGCATGCAAAAGATATACGCGGTCACCATGAGGGCGTTTTCTGGCATGCTTCTTTGGAGCCTGCATGGCTTGCATCAGACAAAACCCAAACAGGCATAGAACCATAACCGATATGATTCTATGCCCTCTGATATGATTATTTAATCTTTTATTTATCATTTAATCCAACCTTGATATTCAAACTTACAATCCTTATAGCGATCGTTCATACGAACATAAGTCTGCTTGATTTTATTGACTACCCAATCGTGCAAGGTCTGGGCACGCTCCTTAGCCAACACTACATCCTTCATCACCTGAAAATCTTCGGTAATAGTAGCTCTATGTCCGTCAACACGGCTTACCAGTTTTACCAAAGCACAAGTGGTTTTACCCTTGGAATTCACCATCGTGAAAGGTGCAGAAACCTCACCAACCTTCATTGTATCTACCGTACGGGCAACCTCGGTAGGTAGATCCTTCATCTGGAAGCGGGAAGTTCTTGACTGGTCAGGAGTAACATTGGCCATCAACCCCTTGTTGTTGCGGGTATCCTTATCATCAGACAATGCTTCAACAGCCTGCTCAAAGGTAAACTTAGCGGCACGGATATCATTACCGATAGAATCCAGACGGCCGATAGACTTATCAATAGCATCTTGAGAAACCTGAGGCTTGAGCAGGATATGGCGACACTTAATCTTATCACCACGCTTATCTATCAACTGGATGATATGATAACCAAACTCAGACTCAACAATCTTTGAGATTTTCTTAGGATCGGTAAGATTGAATGCTACATTTGCAAACGCAGGATCCAACATACCTCTACCGATATAATCCATCTCGCCACCCATACGGGCTGAACCCGGATCCTCAGAATAAAGACGAGCCAAAGTAGCAAAAGAAGTCTCACCCTTATTCACACGGTCAGTAAACTCACGCAACTGATTTTTCACACGGTTAATCTCCTCAAGAGGAATACGTGGCTGCATGGTAAGAATCTCAACCTCTACCTCTGTAGGAACAAAAGGGATACTGTCGGCAGGTAAATCCTTAAAGTATTTACGTACCTGAGCTGGAGACACCTTGATATCCTTCACCAGTTCCTGCTTCATCTTCTGAATCAGCTGTTGGTTTTTGAAATCATCATGCATCTGCTGGCGCATCTGGGTGATACTTTGCTTGCGATACTCCTCCAGTTTTTCACGAGAACCAATCATGGAAACCCAACTGTTGATCTGTTCGTCGATACCATTCATGACTTCTGACTCAGATACTTCGATACTATCAATAGCTGCTTGATGGAGAAACAGTTTCTGAACGGCAATCTGCTCAGGAATAGAGCAGTCTGGGTCACCAGTATATTTAATACCTTCAGCCTCAGCCTGCAAACGGGTTACCTCGACGTCTGACTTCAGGATAGCCTCATCGCCGACAACCCAAATTACCTCATCAACCACACTACCCTCATTGATTTTCTGAGAATCAGCAGCAGCTTGTTGCTTGATATTTGCAGAATCAGCCTCATGAGCCAAAGCACTACGGCTTGCTCTAGTTGCACTAGCACTTATTCCTACTATCATCAGCAGGGCTATAAATGCCATTGTCATTTTATATCCAGTATTCATGTATTGTTTCTATAATATATTAATGTATATTGAGAGTGGTCAACATGCTATGGAAAACCACCACTTTATATTTCTTCTTCAATTGTGCGACCCATTGTTTCTCTAACGAGTCTTGATAGTCAGCAAGTACCACATCCGGGTATTCGCCATTCCGGGGCAGATTAACCTTCATCTTATTCAGGCGCTTCATTTCCCATTTGTATTTTTTCTTATTCTTGGCATAGAAGGCAGCCAGACCTTTTTTATCAGCAGCAGCCTTATACCAAATATTACGCTGGCAGATTTCATTCAGCAAAAGGTTTTCTACTTCCTCCTGCTGCTGGTAGGTTCCCCGCCAATTTTCTACCTTAGCATCAGCAACATATTTTTTCTGATTACCATCATCATGCTTATCCAGCAACTTGACGATGTGATAACCAAACTCAGACATAAACGGTCTACTAATCTCACCCTTTCGCAGAGAGAAAGCTACTTTTTCAAAAGCCTGCACAGTCTGACCTTTTGTAAACCATGCCAAAGTACCCCCATTGACCGCAGACCCTTTATCATCAGAACACTTTTTTGCCAGGTCTGCAAAATCTGCACCTTTGCAAAGAGCCTGATAAATAGAATCGATTCTTCTTTCCACCACCTCCTGTTCGTGGTAAAATGCTTTCTGTCCCAATCTCAAGAGGATATGTGCAACATGAACACTGCCTTTATCGGGCATCAACTCGCATGACTCGACATCATCATATCGTTTCAACACACGCCTGATATTAGGCAAAGTATCGAGATGAGCATCCTTAGCAGCTTGCACTTTCAGCTTATAATTAACAAAGCCATCGGCAAACACCTTGACACTTTTAGAATCAACCGTATTTCCCAAATGATTTTTCTGATAAAAGTACTCAAATTCCGACTTCTTGACAGATTGACCATCAATAATCATAACAATTGGGTCGGTATGAGCAAAAGCAATGCTCCCCGAAAGGAGCATTGCCGCTATAAGTGCATAAAACTTCATATTTCCTAATTATATTATTCAGGACGGCTATAGTTAGGAGCCTCACTAGTGATAGTGATATCATGTGGATGACTCTCCAACACACCTGCATTTGTGATACGAGCGAACTTGGCATTGTGTAAGTTCTCGATGGTAGCAGCACCACAATATCCCATACCAGAACGCAAACCACCAATCAACTGGTAGATGACCTCCTGGACAGTTCCCTTATAAGGCACACGACCAGCGATACCCTCTGGAACCAATTTCTTGACATCCTTGGTATCACCCTGGAAGTAACGGTCCTTAGAACCATTCTTCTGTTCCATAGCCTCCAAAGAACCCATACCACGATAGCTCTTAAACTTACGGCCATTGAAGATAATGGTATCACCAGGACTCTCCTCGGTACCAGCAACCAAAGAACCGATCATGACGCAGCTACCACCGGCAGCCAAAGCCTTCACAACATCACCTGAGTAACGAAGACCGCCATCAGCTATCAAAGGCACACCAGTACCCTTAAGAGCAGAATATACATCATAAACAGCACTCAACTGTGGAACACCAACACCGGCAACCACACGAGTAGTACAGATAGAACCAGGACCGATACCTACCTTAACACCATCAGCACCATTCTCTACCAAATACTTGGCAGCCTCACCAGTAGCCACATTACCTACCACAACATCAACCTGTGGGAAGGCAGCCTTAACTTGCTTGAGTTTCTCAATTACACCCTTAGAGTGACCATGAGCAGTATCGATAACGATAGCATCAGCACCAGCCTCAACCAAAGCCTTGGCACGATCCAATGTATCTACAGTAACACCCACACCGGCAGCCACACGAAGACGTCCCTTGGCATCCTTGCAAGCCATAGGTTTGTCCTTAGCCTTTGTGATGTCCTTGTAAGTAATCAAACCTACCAGGTGATTCTCGTTGTCAACTACAGGGAGTTTCTCAATCTTATTCTCCTGCAGGATGGCAGCAGCAGCAACCAAGTCGGTCTGGATGTGAGTGGTAACCAAATTCTCGCTAGTCATTACCTCATCAATCTTCTTGTCCATGTGGCGCTCAAAACGAAGATCACGGTTGGTAACAATACCTACAAGATGATTTTCATCATCTACCACAGGAATACCACCGATATGATAATCATGCATCATATCAAGAGCATCCTTCACTGTACTGCCACGACGGATGGTGACAGGGTCATAAATCATACCATTCTCAGCACGCTTCACAATAGCAACCTGACGAGCTTGCTCCTCAATGGTCATGTTCTTGTGAATTACACCGATACCACCTTCACGAGCGATAGCTATCGCCATTGAAGCCTCGGTAACGGTGTCCATCGCTGCTGTAACGAATGGAACGTTCAGCTCGATGTTACGAGAGAACTTGGTTTTCAACTCTACCTGTTTTGGTAGTACCTCTGAATACGCAGGGATAAGAAGGACGTCGTCGTAAGTGAGACCGTCCATTACAATTTTATCTGCAACAAATGATGACATATTGTAACCTTTAAAAATTTATTGCGTGCAAATTTAGCAATAATTTCTCAGATAGAGTTCGCTTTTCACGAAAATCTTACCTTATTAATGCTATTTAACGTGATTAGTTGGCTTGTTCGGACAAAAACTTGATTCTGACGAGTCGAATTTCGTCTTCATTGTAGTCTTCACCCAATTCATCTTGAGCCACATTCAAATCATCAGTATCGCTCTCCATGAAGTAATCGTAGATGTCATCTACATGGTCATCATCCACAACTTCCTCTATGAAATAATCGATATTCAGCTTGGTACCGCTGTAAACGATTGCCTCTATTTCGTCAAGCAATTCTGAGAAATCCAAACCTTTTGCTTCTGCCAAATCATCAAGATCTATCTGGCGGTCTATGCTCTGAATGATGCTTACCTTCAAGACTGATTTCTTGGCAACTGTCCTGACACGTAATTCCTCAGGACGCTCTATCAGATTCTCTTCACAATACTGATTGATCAATTTACAGAACTCCTTACCATACCTCTTTGCCTTACCGGCTCCAACTCCCTGTATGTTCTGCAATTCCTGCATATCTACAGGATACATCGTTGCCATCTGTTCCAGAGAAATATCCTGGAAAATAACATAAGGCGGCAATTTATGCTTCTTTGCTACTGTCTTACGCAAGTCTTTCAACATGGAGAAAAGTGTCTGATCTAAAGCACCTGTATTATGCTCGCTCAGAGGCGCTCCATCAAAATCATCAGAGAATTCCTTATCGGCAACGATCATGAATGATTCAGGATTCTTAATGAAACGCTTACCCGCAGCTGCCAACTTCAAAAGGCCATAGTTCTCTACATCTTTCTTGAGATAACCGGCTATCAACGCCTGACGGATAACAGGATTCCAAACTTTAGCATCCATATCTTCTCCTGCTCCAAACTCCTCCAGTTCATCATGCTTGTGAGAAACGATATCATCAGTAGCACGTCCCTTTACAAAATCGATGATATATTCCTGGCGGAAATTCTCCTTCACCGCAGCAACAGACTCCAAAACAACGAGCAGCGCATCCTTAGCCTCGAATTTTTCTGTAGGATGCAGGCAGTTGTCGCAGGTATGGCAGTTTTCTTCATGATATTCCTCACCAAAATAATGAAGCAACATTTTTCTGCGACAGACAGACGATTCTGCATAGGCAGCCGTTTCCTGCAACAGCTGTCTGCCGATATCCTGTTCTGCTACAGGTTTGTTCTCCATAAACTTCTCCAGTTTCCTGAGGTCTTTACGGGCATAAAAGGCGATACAGATGCCCTCACCGCCATCACGGCCAGCTCTACCCGTTTCCTGATAATAACCTTCCAAGCTCTTGGGTATATCATAATGAATAACAAAACGGACATCAGGTTTATCGATACCCATTCCGAAGGCGATAGTAGCAACAATGACATCAATACGCTCCATCAGAAAATCATCCTGGGTTTGAGAACGGGTAGCCGAATCAAGACCGGCATGATAAGGAGCCGCTTTGATTTCATTGGCTTTCAACACCTCTGCCAATTCCTCTACTTTCTTACGGGAGAGACAATAGATAATACCACTCTTTCCTTTGTGTTGACGAATAAACATGATGATCTGACGATCGATATCCTTGTTCTTCGGGCGCACCTCATAATACAAGTTAGGGCGGTTAAAAGAACTCTTGAATTCTTTGGCATCCATGATGCCTAAGTTTTTCTTGATATCAGTACGTACCTTATCTGTTGCAGTAGCTGTAAGCGCTATCACAGGTGCAACACCTATTTCGTTAATAATAGGGCGAATACGACGATACTCTGGTCTGAAATCGTGTCCCCACTCAGAGATACAGTGAGCCTCATCAATGGCATAGAACGAAATCTTTACAGTTTTAAGGAACTCAACATTATCTTCTTTCGTCAAAGATTCAGGTGCAACATACAGGAGTTTTGTCGTACCATTGAGAATATCATTCTTCACCTTCTCAATAGCCGACTTATTCAATGATGAATTGAGATAATGAGCCACGCCATCACTTTCACTCAAACCATTAATAACATCTACCTGGTTCTTCATCAAAGCAATCAGAGGAGAAATTACAATAGCAGTGCCCTCCATAATGAGCGAAGGCAACTGGTAACACAAACTCTTACCGCCACCTGTAGGCATCAATACAAAAGTATCATTGCCACTCATCAAATTTCTGATGATTGCCTCTTGATCACCCTTAAACGAATCGAAGCCGAAATAATGCTTCAACTGTCCTGTAAGATTAACCTGTTCTGTCATATCCACCTATTATTATATTATATATGTCTATATATACGATTAAATAGCATTCAATTGGGCGAAAAGCCCAACTGATTTATGCTGTTTCCAACTGTCCGAGATGAGATTTATCCAACTGTTGCTTGGTATACTCCAGCGTAACAGTGAATGATTTAACCTTCTCTGATGGAATCTCAAACATAGCATCCATCATCACAGCTTCAACAATTGAACGAAGCCCGCGAGCACCCAATTTATACTCTACCGCCTTATCTACGATATAATCGAGTGCTTCCTCATCAAACTTCAACTTGATGCCATCCATCTCAAACAATTTCTGATACTGCTTGACAATTGAATTCTTAGGTTCAACCAAGATTTTGCGCAAAGCCTCCCTATCCAACGGATTGAGATAAGTAAGCACAGGCAAACGGCCGATAATTTCAGGTATCAAGCCAAAAGACTTCAAATCCTGTGGAAGGATATACTGCATCAAATCCTTCTTATCTATCTTAGCTACATTCTGAACCGAATTATAGCCTACTACGTGCGTATTCATACGCTGAGCTATTTTACGCTCAATACCGTCAAAAGCACCACCACAGATAAACAGGATATTCTTGGTATCTACATGGATATAATCCTGATCAGGATGCTTGCGTCCACCCTTAGGCGGAACATTAACCATGGTACCTTCCAAGAGTTTCAACAATCCCTGCTGTACACCTTCGCCACTCACATCACGCGTAATAGAAGGATTATCGCTCTTGCGGGCTATCTTATCAATCTCATCAATGAACACAATTCCCCTTTCTGCTGCAGCCACATCATAATCAGCAACCTGCAACAGACGCGACAAGATACTTTCTACGTCTTCACCCACATAACCTGCTTCAGTAAATACAGTGGCATCAACAATGGTGAAAGGAACATCCAACATCTTAGCTATTGTACGCGCCAACAAGGTTTTACCTGTACCGGTACTACCAACCATGATGATATTACTTTTTTCGATTTCTACACCATCTTCATCCTTTGGCTGCTGCAAACGCTTGTAGTGGTTATATACAGCGACAGCCAAATTGCGCTTAGCCTGATCCTGACCGATGATATATTCATCCAGGTATTTTTTGATCTCTACAGGCTTTGGCACCTCTTTGAGAACAAACTTACCCTCCCCAGCTTTAGGAGCTAAGACCCCTGTAGACTGTATAATTTCATAGGCCTGCTTAGCACAATCTTCGCAAATGAAGCCATTGATACCCGTGATGAGTAATCTGACTTCATTTTCTGATCTTCCACAGAAGCTACATACTTTCTTTGGCATATTATAATTATTATCTCTTCTTGCGCACCTTAACTATATATACGCATATTTACTTAAAACAATTCGTTATTTACGAACCAACACATTATCTATCATTCCATATTCCTTGGCTTCTTCAGCTGTCATCCAATAGTTACGGTCGCTATCAGCATAAACCTTATCATAAGGAGTATGAGAATGGTCTGAAATGATAGTATACAATTCCTTCTTCATCTTCAAGATTTCGCGAGCCTCAATCTCAATATCAGAAGCCTGACCCTGAACGCCTCCTAATGGCTGGTGAATCATGACACGGCTATGAGGCAAAGCAGAACGCTTACCCTCCTGACCAGAAACGAGCAGCACGGCAGCCATAGAAGCAGCCATACCTGTACAGATAGTAGCTACATCGCTAGAGATAA
>ENA-OPNF01000317-OPNF01000317.1-human-gut-metagenome-genome-assembly--contig:-NODE-317-length-14148-cov-4.312779_pt1 | contig 14148 bp, 9 predicted proteins | sample MGYA00241534_ERZ501765 | MGnify/ENA primary metagenome ERZ501765 (study PRJEB25962, sample SAMEA2042567) | human gut metagenome | biome: human gut; feature: human-associated habitat; material: faeces... | reverse complement strand
GGCAGGAGCCGATGCGCTCCAACCGCAATACGCTGACCTTTGAGCTGGCTGTGAATCTGCGCCACATCTGTGGTTTTGACCGCAATCTGCTGGCTCAGATTATTCCCTGCTACGATGGGTTTCCCGAACAGGAAAAGATGGCTTGCATCAACTCGGCATTGAACGAGAAAATCACGCAAATGCCTAAGCGACTGAAGGATGTGCTCTCTGCCATCCGTCAGGAACGAATGAAGCAAGGAAATGCGGGTGGGGGTTCGGCGGCTGACAATGAGGCGCTGGTAAATGCGTTGGACGAGGCTAACGCCAAGGACGATCTGTTCTATTATAATGCGCTGCCTAAGTTGCCGCAAGGCATTCGGGATTCCATCAGCGCAGTGGGTCCGGCACTGGCACTGCCTGTAATCACAGCCATCTGTCCTGCCATCGGAATGCTCGCCACGGGCGTGAAGGTTTCCGTTCACGGCAAGATGAACTCGCTGAACCTCATCTCCTACATCGCCGGTGATTTTGCATCTGGCAAGGGTAGTATTGACCCCGTGATTGACGCATGGACTTCGGAAGTGAAGGAAATGGACAAAATGTATCAGCAGAAGGAGGATGAATGGCGAGCCAAGAAACGTGCAGCCAAGAACAAGAAGGAGCAGCCGGAAGAGCCGAAACTGCCTGTAAGATGCTTGACACTGAACAATACGGTGGCGAATCTGGCTGAACGACTGGCTAACACAGAAGGCAAGCACGCCTTCTCGTTTACTCCGGAAGCTGACACCGTAGCGCAGAAGTGGAAATCGGCAATGAGCGACTTTTCAGTTATGTTAAGACAGGCTTACGACGGAACAAGCTATGAGCGTGAAGCAAGAAGTGCAGATGCAGTGAATGTTCATATAGACAGACTGTTATGGAACGTAGTGATGTGTGGAACGCCTGATGCGCTCTATCGTGTGGTAAGCAATTATACGGATGGTTTCCAAAGCCGTATCATCGTGGCAAAAACGCCCGATAATACCTTCACTCCACTTTCTGACAACATGTATGTGATGAACGAACGCCAGCGCGACCGCATCATTCAGATTGCTCATCTGCTGCCGCTGATGTCGGGTGAGGTGGTTCTGCCCAAGCTGGAGGATAAGGGTAGGGAATGGCTGGAACAGATCAGACTGGAAACGATGAAAAATGACGACAAGGTGAAAGCCCGCCAGCGTTTCCGTATCTGTCCAACCACCATGAGAATGATGACCTGCATCATGCTCTGCAAGGTTCTGGAAACGCTGATTCAGAAGCATGGTTTCAATGGAGCCGAGAAACAGCTGAAGGAGTCACCTGATTTGTGGAAGGGAATGCTCGTAAAGACGCAGACACCAACCATGCTCGAAACCTTCAATATCCTGGCAGATTATCAGTTGGATAATGCGCTCTACTTCTTCCGTAGTCGCATAGAGGATGCGTTCTCATCCAAGAATTATTGCAGTCAGTCTGCTTACGACAGAAGTCGCAGAGGTAAGAATGATTCCATCTTTGAGCGGCTGGACGTAACTTTCACCTTTGAGCAGGCAGAGCAGCAGAGCATTGCAGTTAAGGGGGCAACAGCCACCCATGAGACGGTAAAACAGATGCTAAAGAACTGGAAACGTCAGGGGTTAATCTGTGTATTACCTGACATGCGCTATCAGAAAGTTTCTCCTACAGTCTAAAGAGGGTGTCATTAAGGGTCAAGGTCATTAAGGGTCATTAAGTTTTTCGGTTCTTAAATCAGCCTTAATGGCCGGCTTTGACCCAATTATTCATTATCAATTATTAATTGTAAATTATCATGAACATCAATATATTCCGCCGTCGCTTCACTCCATGGAGTGTGGATGGCACAATGGTTATAGGTGGCAAGATTTTCTGCGACACCTTAGAACGTCCTAACCGTCATTTGCCAGCAGGACGTTATAAGATTTCTCTCATTCCTACCAAGCAAAAGAAGGTGTCGGAGACAAAGAAGAAAAATAAGTATGAAAGAGGAAAATATGAAATTGTTATCAAGCCTGTTATTCTGTTAAGATCCCATTACGTGCCTCGTACTGTTAGGCGCAGAGCTCGCTTCGTGCCTGGCAACGGTCCGCTACGTCTGAGAAACAAGAGTATCATTCTGGGCAAGTCTCATTATACCGGAATCGTTACGCAATCAGAAGAATGCTATAATGAATTTTGCCAGTTGTTGGATGAAGAATTCAAGAGGATGAAGAAAAAGCATCTACCGTGCAGAATCAATCTGTTTATCAGGGATTGGGGTGTTGACGAAATCCCCTTCAATTATCTGCTTATTTTTCAATAATTAATATTCAATATCATGCGTAAGATAAAGGAAATCATCATTCATTGCAGTGCGACCAAGGAAGGTCGCAACTTCACCGTAGCGGATATTGACCGCTGGCACCGGGAGCGCGGAATGCGCTGCATAGGTTATCATTTCGTGATTTATCGTGACGGCAGCATTCATGTAGGCCGTGCGATAGAGGAGGTCGGCGCCCATTGCAAGGGCCATAATTCCATCAGTATAGGCATTTGCTACATCGGCGGCTTATCAAAGAAAGGCAAGCCGAAGGATACAAGAACCCGAGACCAGAAAGCGGCAATGCGCTCGCTCATCGAGCAGCTGAAGGAGGAATATCCATTAGCCACGATTCATGGTCATAATGAATTTGCCAACAAAGCCTGTCCCTGCTTTGATGTAAAGAAGGAGTGGGGGAAGGAGTAAACACAAAAAATAGCGGATCTTTCACAGACCCGCTATTTCCTATTATTTTAAATTTTTTAAGATGTTTATTAAAAATTTTCTAGCCTTATACAATGCCCTGAGCCATCATAGCCTTAGCTACCTTCAGGAAGCCGGCTACGTTTGCACCCTTTACGTAATTTACGTAACCGTCTGGCTCAGTACCATACTTCACGCAGTTAGCGTGAATATCGTTCATGATGTCGTGGAGCTTAGCATCAACCTCCTCACGAGACCACTTCAGACGCTCTGAGTTCTGGCTCATCTCAAGACCTGATACTGCAACACCACCTGCGTTGGCTGCCTTACCTGGAGAGTAGAGAATCTTAGCATCCTGGAATACCTTGATAGCCTCTGGAGTAGAAGGCATGTTAGCACCCTCGCTTACTGCGATTACGCCGTTGGCGATGAGAGCCTTGGCTGCCTCCTCGTTGATTTCGTTCTGAGTAGCTGATGGGAGAGCGATGTCTGCCTTCTCAAACCAAGGCTTAGCACCTGCAACATATTTTACACCATACTTCTCTGCATACTCCTTGATACGGCCACGCTCTACGTTCTTGAGCTCCATGATGTAATCGAGCTTCTCGCGGTCGATTCCGTCTGGGTCGTAGATGTAACCGTCTGAATCTGAACATGTAACTGGCTTAGCACCCAACTGGAGCAACTTCTCCATAGTGTACTGGGCTACATTACCTGAACCTGAAACCAAAACTGTCTTGCCCTTGATGTCAATACCCTTGGTAGCGAGCATGTTGCAGAGGAAGTATACGTTACCGTAACCTGTAGCCTCAGGACGAATCAATGAACCGCCGAACTCCTGACCCTTACCGGTCAAGACGCCCTGGAACTGGTGTGTCAACTTCTTGTACATTCCGAAGAGGTAACCTACCTCACGGCCACCTACACCGATATCACCAGCTGGAACATCCTCGTCTGGACCCATGTGACGATAAAGTTCTGTCATGAAAGCCTGGCAGAAACGCATTACCTCGTTGTTGCTCTTGCCACGTGGAGAGAAGTCAGAACCACCCTTAGCACCACCCATTGGGAGAGTAGTAAGAGAGTTTTTGAATGTCTGCTCGAAAGCCAAGAACTTCAAAATACCCAAGTTTACTGACTTGTGGTAGCGAAGACCTCCCTTGTAAGGGCCAATCACGTTGTTGTGCTGAACGCGGTAACCCATGTTAGTCTGTACGTTGCCCTTATCATCTACCCAAGATACGCGGAACTGGATGATGCGGTCTGGAATGCAGAGACGCTCGATGAGGTTTGCCTTCTCAAACTCTGGGTGCTTGTTGTACTCTTCCTCGATAGTACCGAGAACCTGACTAACTGCCTGAATGTACTCAGGCTCGTTTGGGAATCTTCTTTGGAGATTCGCGATGACTTCTGATGCTTTCATAATCTTTAATCTTTTATTGAGTTTAAATTCTTATTTTTTATTTCTGGTTGCAAAGATACATGTTTTTCTCGAAAACACCAACAAAAAGAAAGAAAAAATGCAGAAAAAGTAGAAAAAAGTTATTTTTTAACATTCTTAACCTCGATTTGTAGCGCTTTTGTGTACGCACACCTTATTATATAAGAGACGTTTTTCGGGGTTTAAGCCTTTATCTCCGTTTTATGGAATCTTGCATTCTGACGACTTCTGGTTATCTATCCTGCGCCATAGGGCATAAATGAGCAGGATGATAGCGTAGAGACCGATTACCTGAGGCAGACTGATTCTTACGTTTTCGATGCTTGCTCCAGGCAGCATGCTGATCAGTTTTATGGCTGTATTCAAAAACTGGGTGATGCTGGTCAGGGCGCCTGATGTAAGGCTGATGAGTGGGGCGGCAACCGGTGCTATGGGCGCCCATAACGTGAGTGGGGAGAACAGGATTAATGCTGCCCCAAGATATAGGATGAGGGTTGCTGCGGGAATGGCGATGTAATTGGTGAGAAGTGAATAGCACGATATTCTGCCGAAGGTGTAGACGATGACCGGAAGGGTTCCTATCTGGGCTGCCAGTGAAACGCAAAGGAGTCCCCATGCCCAACGGATGAAACGGCTGCGGATGGGGAGGAGGGTGTAAAGGGGTGTGAAAAACAACAGAATGGAGGCTACGGCCAGGAACGAAAGCTGGAAACTCAACTCGAAAAGATAGAGCGGACTGATGAAGAGCATAAATATATAAGCTGAGGATAAAGTGTTGAGCGGCAGACCGGTACGATGGAAAGCTAAGCTTAAGCTGTAGGCTGAAAGCATGATGGCTGCACGGACTGCACTTGCCGGCAATCCTATGAGAAAAACGTAGGTCCAGATGGAGATGAGGGACAGGATGATGGTGTAAACTGAGTACTTTCTGCCGCCTAGCAGAAAGATGAAAAGCTGGAAGATAATGCCTATATGAAGTCCGCTTACTGCCAAGATGTGACTGGCTCCGGAAATGGAGTAACTGTTTCGGGTGTTCGAGTCGAGTGCGCTCTTGTCGCCCAGCGCCATGGCTGCGATGACTGCATAGTCTTGCTGTTTTACGTGAAGGGAAACCAGTTTGCTTTCAATATTGCTTTTATAGCGTTCGGTATTGATTTTTGCCCGTGTGAGGTAAGGCAGTTCCTGCCAGTTTTTCAGTTGTGTAGAGGTTTGGGAATCAGCTATTTGCTTGCAGGTAAGAAAAGCCCCAAGGCTCAGAATGCATAAATGAATCATCACGCATTGGGAGTAGATGAGAAACTGGTGGCTCCTGTTGAAGTAAGCTTTTTTGCTTAAAAACTTAGTAAGGAAAAAGATGATGCTGCTAAGGGCGCATGAAATGATGGAGATGATGAGCCAGAAGCGCATATTGAAATCATCATAGCCCCATTTGGCTATGATGATTCCGATCGTCAGTGTGAGGCTGATGGTCATGAGCGGGGTGAGGGGTAGCGCTTTCATCATTCCTCTTTTCTTTTAAAAGATAATTTATTTCCTATTTCTTGAATCCGAAGATGCGCTTGATGAATTTCTTCACAGCATTTTCTTGCTTCTGTGGATTTACGATAGGGGTGTGCTTGTGTGCAGCCGGCTTGTCGCCCTTTTTCTGGGCTACGCCTCTGCCACGGCCGTTGCTGCCTGGGCGAACATTGTTCTCGGTGCCTGGGCGCTGCTGGTTGCTGTTATTGCGGCGCTTCTGGCTGTTGCTGTTCTTTGGCTGCTCGCCTGGCTGGGCTGGCTTTCTGTTCTGCTGCTTGTTGCCCTGCTGTGGCTGCTGCTTTGCGTTCTGCTGCTTGTTACCCTGCTGAGGCTGCTGTTCGTTGCTGCGTGGTGCTTTTTCCTGACGCTCGTTTGGCTTGTTTGGCTTGCGCTTGTGAGAAGTCTGGTCGCGGTCTTTCTGTCGGCGGTTCTTGGCACTGTTCTTTCCGGCCTCGCCGTTTTTGCCGTTACCGCGTCTGTTGTTTCTTCCGTTTGCGCCTTTCTTCTTCGGCTTGTTAAGCTTGATGTATTCAGGACCTTCGCCGCATCCCTCAGGGAGAGGCATTTTGTCTACCACCTTCTCCAGGAACTTCTCTATCTGCTGGAACCAGTACTGGTCTTCTTCGCTCACGAAGGTGATGGCTCTACCATCGCGGTTGGCACGGGCAGTACGGCCGATGCGGTGAACGTAATCTTCTGTATCGTGAGGAACATCGTAATTGATGACCATCTCAATATCATCGATGTCGATTCCGCGCGCCACAATATCGGTAGCTACGAGAACATCATACTGTCCGCTCTTGAACTTGAACATCACATCATCGCGCTCAGCCTGTTCCAGGTCGCTGTGCATGGCTCCGCAGTTTACTCCAATCTGCTGGAGAGAAGCTGCGAGTTGCTTCACCTTGAATTTGCTGCCGCTGAAGACAATGACGCGCTTCAGGTCGCCCGCCTTGAAGATGTCCTTGATGATGGTCATCTTCTGGGTTTCGTAGCATACGTATGCTTCCTGCTTGATTTTCTCGGCTGGCTTGCTGACGGCAAGTTTGATTTCTACCGGATTCTTGAGCAGGGTCTTAGCCAGTTCTTCTATCTTCTCAGGCATGGTTGCCGAGAACATGATGGTCTGGCAGGTCTTTGGCAGTTTTGACGCGATGGTCTTGATGTCGTCAGAGAAACCCATGTCGAGCATGCGGTCGGCCTCGTCAAGAATGAAGAAACTTACCTTGCTGAGGTCTACATTGCCCAGAGAGATATGGGAGATGAGGCGGCCCGGGGTGGCGATGACTACATCGGCGCCCATGCGGAGGCTGCGCAACTCCTGATCGTAACGGTTGCCGTCGTTGCCGCCGTATACGGCTACGCTGCTCACGCCCTGCAGGTAATAGCCGAAGCCTTGCATCGCCTGGTCTATCTGCTGGGCGAGCTCGCGGGTTGGTGACATGATGACGCAGTTGATGGCGTCTTTCGGATAACCGCCGTCATCGAGCTTGCTCAATACTGGCAGCAGATAGGCTGCGGTTTTGCCGGTTCCGGTCTGGGCTACACCCAAGACATCGTGACCTTCTAATATCTCTGGAATGCACTTTTCCTGTACTGGAGTGCATGTGTCGAAGCGCATGTCATATAATGCGTCGAGCACGTTGTCGTTTAAATCTAATTCGTCGAAATACATTCTTCTATAGTTTATAGTTTACAGTTTATAGTTTATAGGGGAGCATGGCTGCTATAAACTATAAACTCTTAATTATTAATTGATAATTACCTCGGTGCCTTGCGGTAGCAGAAGTAGGCTACGATGGCGAAGAGGAAGTTTGGAAGCCACGCTGCCAGAACAGACGGGAAGTTGGCCTGGATGGCGAAGGTGGCAGAAACCGTCTGCAGCATGATGTAGCCGAAACTCAGCGCAAGTCCAACGCCCAATGCTGCTCCCATGCCGCCCTTGCGCTTGCGGGCTGAGAGGGAGACGCCGATGATGGTGAGGATGAACGAAGCGAAGGAAGAGGCGATGCGCTTGTGGTATTCTACCTCGTACTGCACTACGTTGCCCGAACCGCGGTTAATCTGCTTGGAGATGTAATCGCGGAGCTCAGGACTGGTGAAGGTTTCCTGCTGACCCTTGGAATAGACCAGGTCGGTAGGTTCCATCATGATGATGGTGTCCTTCTGGGCTCCGCTCGTAATATGCTCCTTCATGCCCTGGAGCTTGCGGATTTTCCAGTTGCTCAGTTTCCAGTGATACTTGCTGTCGGAAATGGTGTCGTACTGGATGTCCATCGCTGTAAGGTGGCTTACGAGTTTCTTGTCCTGGAACTTGTCGAGACAGAATCCGTAGCCGCGTTTCATGCTGTTGTCGTAATGCTGCATATAGGCAATCACTCCCTTGTCTACCTGCAGCTGTACATTCTCGGCACTGGTATTCTTCTTCTTGTTCTTGTACATCGTCTCGAAGTTCTGCCTGATGACGGTTCCGTGGGGAATGACGTAGGCTGAAAGCCCGAAGGAGAGGGCTGAGAGCAGCATGCAGGTAATCATGTATGGGCGAAGGAGACGCTTGAAGGATACTCCCGACGCCAGGATGGCGATGATTTCGGAATTGCTTGCCAGCTTGGTGGTGAAGAGAATGACCGCCACGAACACGAACAGCGCACTGAAGAGGTTGGCAAAATAGGGCACGAAGTTGGCGTAGTAATCGAAGATGATTGCGCGCGCCGGTGCATGGTGCTCTGTGAATTTTGACAGGTTCTCGTTGAAGTCGAAGACGATGGCGATGGAGATGATCAGGGCGATGGAGAAGAAATAGTAGCCCAGAAACTTCTTGATAATGTACCAGTCGAGCTTCTTGATGTACCTGAACGGGTTGAGAAACCGGAATATGCGCAGGAACCGGAGCTTGTGAGCCAGCCAGCGCACAGCCCTGATGAGCCACCCGAACTTGCGGGAAGCCCATCGGCCGGTGCGGTAGAGCCGGCGGTGTTTTCTTATTTTCTTAAAATCTTTCATGATGCTTGCTTACTTAAATTCTTCGGCCAAGCTGGTCGATGATGGAATTCTTCCATGCCACGAAATCGCCCTGCTCGATATGATGGCGGGCATCGGTCACGAGGCGCAGATAGAAAGAGAGGTTGTGGATGCTGGCTATCTGCATCGCCAGCAGCTCCTGGGCCTTGAAGAGGTGGTGGAGGTAGGCCTTCGTGGTTACGAGGTCGATGTCGCAGCCGTCTGGATCTATCGGACTGAAGTCTTTCTCCCACTTCTTGTTGCGCATGTTCATCGTGCCCTGATAGGTGAAGAGCATGGCGTTGCGGCCGTTGCGGGTCGGCATTACGCAGTCGAACATGTCTACGCCGCGCTCGATGGCTTCGAGGATGTTCTGCGGGGTTCCTACGCCCATCAGATATCTCGGCTTGTCTTTCGGCAGGATTTCGTTCACTACTTCTATCATCTCATACATCACCTCGGTAGGCTCTCCTACGGCAAGTCCGCCGATGGCATTTCCGTCGGCTCCCTTGTCGGCAATGTATTTGGCTGCTTCGCGGCGCAGTTCCGGGAAGGTGCAGCCCTGAACGATAGGGAAGAGACTCTGCTGATAGCCGTAGAGGGGCTCGGTTTCGTTGAACCGCTTGATGCAGCGGTCTAGCCAGCGCTGGGTGAGCATGAGGCTGTTCTTGGCGTACTGGTAATCGCTCTGTCCCGGTGGACATTCATCGAAGGCCATCATGATGTCGGCTCCGATGATGCGCTCGGTGTCCATTACATTCTCCGGTGTGAAGAAGTGCTTGCTGCCGTCGATGTGGGAGCGGAACTCGCAGCCTTCTTCCTTGAGCTTGCGGATGCCGGTGAGCGAGAAGACCTGGAAGCCGCCGCTGTCGGTGAGGATAGGACGGTCCCAGCCGTTGAACTTGTGCAATCCGCCTGCTGCCCTGATGACGTCAAGACCTGGGCGCAGGTAGAGGTGATAGGTGTTTCCGAGGATAATCTGTGCCATGACCTGCTTCTTGAGTTCCTCGAAGTGGACGCCCTTCACGCTTCCTACGGTTCCTACGGGCATGAAGATTGGGGTCTTGATCTGTCCGTGGTCGGTGGTGATGATGCCTGTACGCGCATCGCTTGCTTTATCTGTTACTTGTAATTCAAATTTCATTTCTATTCTTTTTTATCATTTTCCTCAATGCTGAAGTCTGTAGGGTTTTTCACCTTCTCGTCGGTCAGCGCGAACTGCCAGACGTCAGCCACGTTCTCTACATAGTGGAAGTCTACGCCTTTGAGATATTTCTCCGGTATTTCCTCTACGTTCTTCTGGTTCTCCCTGCACATCACGATGTGCTTGATTCCTGCCCGCTTGGCTGCCAGAATCTTCTCCTTGATTCCGCCTACCGGGAGCACTTTGCCGCGGAGGGTTATCTCGCCGGTCATGGCTGTGTTGGCACGCACCTTGCGCTGGGTGATGGCTGAGGCGATGCTGGTGGCGATGGTGATTCCGGCAGAAGGACCGTCTTTCGGGGTAGCTCCCTCAGGCACGTGGATGTGGATGTTCCACTGCTCGAAGATGCGGTAGTCTACCTGGAGCAGGTCGATGTGCGACTTGACGTATTCCAGTGCGATAATGGCTGATTCCTTCATCACGTCGCCCAGATTTCCGGTCAGGGTGAGCTTGCCTGCCTTGCCCTTGCTGAGCGAGGTTTCGATGTAGAGGATTTCGCCGCCCACTGAGGTCCAGGCTAGTCCGGTTACCACTCCTGCATAGTCGTTGCCCTGGTAGATGTCGCGGTTGAACGGCGGATTGCCCAGCAGGTCTTTTACTTCGGCAGGGGTGATGGTGTAGTTCTTCAGCTCCTGGTTGCAGGCAAGTTTGTAAGCCATCTTGCGCAGACTCTTGTCAATCTGCTTCTTCAGCTGTCTTACGCCGCTCTCCCGGGTGTAGTGCTCGATGATGAACTCGAGGGCATTCTTGTTGAAACTTACCTTTGGCGAGACCTTGTCGAGTCCGGTGCTTTCCAGCTCTTCCGGTACGAGGTGGCGCTTGGCAATCTCTGTCTTCTCTTCGGTGATGTAGCCGCCTACTTCTATCAGCTCCATACGGTCGAGGAGCGGACGCGGAATGACGCTCAGGTCATTGGCTGTGGCGATGAAGAGTACCTTGGAGAGGTCGTAATCCATATCGAGATAATTGTCGTGGAAGGCATTGTTCTGTTCCGGGTCCAGCACTTCGAGCAGGGCTGATGCTGGGTCGCCGTTGAAATTGCTCTGCGCCACCTTGTCAATCTCGTCGAGGATGAAGACCGGATTGCTGCTGCCTGCCTTCAGCATGTTCTTGATGATGCGGCCCGGCATGGCTCCCACATAGGTGCGGCGGTGACCGCGGATTTCGGCTTCATCGTGCAGACCGCCCAGCGACATGCGTACATACTTGCGCTTCATGGCTGCTGCGATGCTCTTGCCCAGACTGGTCTTTCCTACGCCCGGAGGACCGTAGAGGCAGAGGATAGGACTCTTGCCGCCGCCGTTCAGTGCTCTTACGGCGAGGAATTCCAGGATGCGTTCCTTCACATTCTCCATGCCGTAGTGGTCGTGGTTCAGAATGCGCTTGGCACGGGTCAGACTGAGGTCGTCCTGGGTGTAGGAGTTCCAAGGCAAATCTACCATGGTCTGCAGGAATCCTATCTGTATCGAATAGTCAGGACTCTGCGGGTTCAGGGTGTCGAGCTTGGCAATTTCTTTCTTGAAGATTTTGGCAGTTTCCTCGCTCCAGTTCTTCTTTTTCGCCTTCTCCAGAATCTCCTTCTTCTCCGGACTGGCGTTGCCTTCTCCCAGTTCTTCCCTGATGTTCTTGATCTGCTGCTTGAGGAAGTATTCCTTCTGCTGTTCATCGAGGTCGTAGTGGGTTTTGTTCTCAATCTCAGTCTGGATGCGTAGCAGATGGCGCACCTTGTTCAGGGATCTGATGGCAATCATGATGCGCTCGCTGAGATTTTCCTCTTTCAGCATCTTGATTTTATCCTCGATGGAGAAAGGGAGGAGGGAGCACATGAAGTTGCACTGCATATGAATGCTCGAGAGTTCGTTGATGGCCTGGATGGCCTCATCAGTATAGTTGGCGTTTGATTTGATATAGTCTGTCGCTTCGTAATGGAAGTTCTCGTAGAGCATTCTGAAGAGTTCATCGTTGTTCTCGTCAGGCCATTTCTCCGGAAGACTTTTTACGTCAATTACTGTGTAAGGCTCTTTTTGAACGAGATGTTTCATCTGACATCTGCCCAGACCCTGGATGATGATGCTCATCTGCTCTGTGCCAGGCATCTTGATCACCTTGATGAGTTTGGCGAAGACACCTACAGGGTAGAGGTCTTCTTCGTAGGGCGATTCTGTATCTTTGTTCTTCTGGCAGAATACGCAGAATATGGTGTCTGGTTTCTTTTCCAGCATCCGGACGAGATTCAGACTTTCCTTTCTGCCCACAACGATAGGGGTCATGTTGGTAGGGAAAACTACAATATCTCGCATGCAGAGGGTAGGGTACAAACCTTCTTCCTGGTCTTCGATCAGGGTTTTCGGGTCGCCCTCGTAATCTGCAATCATTTGTATTCGGGTACTTGTTCTTCTATTATCCATTTTGTTATGATTTCTATTTTCCGTGCAAAGGTACTCATTTTTTATGAAATATCGTGGAAGATGATAGATTATTTAATAATAAAATTGCTTTTTCTATATATTAGTACCCGTTTTTATAGATGTAAGTAGCTGCTTTTGCAGGTGGAAGTGGCAATTTCTGCTGCTTGCGATAAAATAAATCGGCGGCGCATTCGTTTTCTTCTGTAAAGAGACAGAAGAATTTATGGGTAATTTTCGATTTAAACAGTTTGAGATAGAGCAAGACCGTTGTGCCATGAAAGTGGGAACTGACGGCGTTTTGCTGGGTGCATGGGCGCAAGGTGGCAGGCGGATTCTGGACATCGGTTCCGGAACGGGACTGATTTCGCTCATGATGGCGCAGCGTTTTCCTGAAGCTGAGGTCGTAGGGATTGATATGGATGCTGATGCCTGCGGACAGGCGAGGGAGAATGTGATGGCAAGTCCGTTTCGCGACAGGGTGGAAATAGAATGCTGCAGACTGCAGGATTTCGGGGGAACTTCGGAAGCTGCTGAGGCTTTGGAAACTGCTGAAGATTTGAAGTCTGCCGGTGTTTTTGATGCGATAGTGAGCAATCCTCCGTTCTTTGTAGATAGCTTGAAAAATCCGGACAGTAAGAGGACGATGGCGAGACATACGGACAGTCTTCCGTTCCGCGATTTGTTTGCGGGTGTAAAACGGCTGCTTTCTGATGACGGTATTTTCTCTGCAATTGTTCCCGTAGAAGTAGTGGAGCAGTTTGTTGCAGAGTCTTGTATATTAGGTTTTTATCTTATACGGAAGTGTGGTGTGAAGACGGTAGAGCGCAAGCAGCCAAAGCGCTTTATGCTGAGTTTTGCCAAGCATCGCATTTCGCCTTATGAAGAGCATGTTGAAACGATGATGGATTCGCAGGGAAACCGCTCGGAATGGTATAGGAAAATAACGGAAGAATTCTATCTTAGTGAGTAGTGATCACTACTCACTACTTAAAGGTTCAGCTTCTTCTGTACCAGTTTGCTGATAGCTTCTACTCTTTTGCTCTGGCGCTGGATGTCTTTATGAATATCATCGCGCACGGCATTGATGTCGTTGAAGAAATCGGCAAAGGCAGACTGAATCATGTTCGGCTTGCGGTCGTTCTTGTTGGCAAATGGGTTCACCACCATCTTGATTCCTTTTTCTTCCAGGTGAACATCAATCTCTGCACCCGTCATCACAGGGTCGCCATCATAATGGATTACGCCTGGCTGACTGCGGGTGATATGGAGCTTCTTGCAGCGGAACGATTTGATCTTCGAGTTCTTGTCCAGCGTCTTGTTGAACATGTCGAAACTTACCTGAGGCGCCTCGATTACATCGAATGGTTCCATGATGACAACATCCATCAAACCGTCGCTCATGGATGCTTGAGGGGCAATATAGGCATTGTTGCCATACTGAGATGCGTTGGCACAGGAAATGAGGAACGCCTTATACTGCTTGGTGCCCGTCTCGTCCTCCAGCGTGTAAGTCTCAGGCTTATACTTCAATCCCTCGCGCAGGATATTTTCAGCATAAGTGATAGGACCACGCTTGCCGCTCTCGGCAAACTTCATGCTGACGAAAGCGTCAAAGCCCATGCCGCAGGTGCAGAAGAACGGGTGGTCGTTGATGACACCATAATCCAGATCTCTAATCTGGCATTGGTTGATGACCTCTATGCATTTCTTCAGGTTCATTGGGAGCAGCAGATGTCTTGCCAGTCCGTTGCCCGAACCGCAAGGCAGAATGCCGAGGGCAGTATCGGAGTGAACCAGTGAGCGGGCCACCTCGTTGACGGTTCCGTCACCGCCAACCGCC
>ENA-OPNF01000310-OPNF01000310.1-human-gut-metagenome-genome-assembly--contig:-NODE-310-length-14569-cov-4.061045_pt1 | contig 14569 bp, 15 predicted proteins | sample MGYA00241534_ERZ501765 | MGnify/ENA primary metagenome ERZ501765 (study PRJEB25962, sample SAMEA2042567) | human gut metagenome | biome: human gut; feature: human-associated habitat; material: faeces... | reverse complement strand
CGATTGGTCGATTCCTTTTTTATGGAATTTAAAATAATAGTGTTGCGATATTTAAATTTTTGATTGGTGAATAGCTTTTAATAAGCCTCTTTGATTTAACCCATCAAGAATATGAAAATTCAAAAGGTTTCTAAAGTCAAACATTGCAGGAGTAAATGAAGACATACACTTAGTATTTCCTTTCAATTCTTTAACCATTTGTTTTACTTTTTTCATATCTTTAATCAAACCTGTTTTAAATCTATCCGGTTGGTAAACCGTCCAAGTTTCGTGCGGATAGTAAGTTGAACGACATTCGTTAACATTTTGATTCAAAAGCATATCCTGAAACATTGTGTAATCCATGTCATAGAATTCTTGTTTGATATATTTGTCATAAGGTCGAAGTTTTGGAGGCATAATGACACTAGGGATTGAATAAGTGTCAGCATAAGGGTTTAATGCTTCCATATAGTCCATAGAACCAATTCCGACAATTTGAATTGCCTTTGCAAATTTATCTAAAATACCCAAGTCATCTGCATAACGTGACATCACGTCTAAGAAAGAACAAACACCCTTACCTGTACAGATGTAATCAGTGATAACTGTTTTCTTGCCGGTTTTTTCAAAATTATTCACGATTGTTTTAGGATCTGATTTTACACGGCGCAAATACTTTCTGTAAGCGGCTTCTTCCTTTTCAGTCGGAACGGCAGATGGTATAACTTTCATGCCCTCTTCATAGTTTGGTCTAAACCAATATTTTGAAAAAGCAACGAAGTTATAATTATCAATACCGTCTTTCATCCAAAGAGCAGCATTCAAGAACCATTTTGGACTTCTACCAAGACAAATAATTGGTTGGTCTTTGTATTTTGCATAGATTTTAGCGGTATCAATAAATGCGTCCATAGTCTTCGGGCTTGTTAGAGGAAGCTCAACATCTCTTTGGGCAGAGGAATACAATTCATTTTTATCAACTCTAGAGAAGAAAGTAGAATATCTTTTTCTAAAGAAAGTTTTTCTATGAGATTTCATAGCCATATATTCTTCAAAATCAATATGAGGAACGGTTCTATTCGGGTCGAAAAACTCGCCAAAATGAATATTTGCGTTATATTTGAAACCCGCAGGGACATTTTTATACGGATTTTCAGATCCGCTCAACCCCTCACGTCTAACCGTTTGTGTTTTCGCTGGAAGCGAAACATTATTACAATTAGTAAAATAATTAGCTTGAATTCTTGAAACTTGCATAGACACTCCTAAATTAGTTTTTATTCTGCATAAAAAACTCTAAAAATTTTTTTTGCTAGGAGTGTTAAGATTTATGTCCGAAAACCATCGCCCCTTTGTGGGAGAGTGGGCAAATATGCAGTACTGAATATGTAAAGATGCTACCCACCCTCTACAAAGGGCGAGGGGGAAAGTAGCTAAATAATCATTTTACCATTTTCGTAAATTAGTTTATCATCAGCAAATATTTTTCCACCGTTTTTCATATTCTTGATTAAGTCCCAGTGAAGTCCTGATACATTTTTCCCTCCGGTTTCAGGGTAAGAAGCACCCATTGCCATGTGGATTGCACCGCCAATTTTTTCATCAAATAGAATGTTTCCGGTAATTTCTTGAATTTCGTCATTTGTACCAATTGCGATTTCACCGATTCCATGCGAACCCTCGTCCATATTAATCATTGCGTTTAAGAATTCTTCCCCTCGTTCAGCTTGTGCTTTCACTATTTTACCGTTTTCAATCCACAAATGAACTCCTTGAGCCGAATTTCCACGGTAATTTTGCGGATAATCAAAATAAATTTCACCATTAATTCCATCTTCTACCGGAGATGTGAAAACTTCACCATCAGGATAGTTATTCAAACCTGAACAACTAACCCATTTTCTGCCCTCAACATTGAATGTAATATCTGTTTTTTCACCTGTAATGTGTAATTTTTTTACATTGTTCAAATAATTTGCCCATTTGGTTTGCTTTTCATCAAGTTCTTTCAATTTTGCAACCGGATTATCTAAATCAAGATAGCATGACTTGAACAAAAATTCTGAATACTCGTCAAACGACATTTTAGCTTCTTGCGCAAGTGCTTGTGTCGGAACATCAGCAATAACCCATTTTGCAGAACCGTCTGCTGAACGTTGCATAAGTTTTTCTGATAATTGTTTTGTTGCTTTACCTCGACGAGCAAGTTTGCTTAAATCCACACGAGCCAAGTGTTTTGTGTTTAATGGAGCTCCAATTGAAATGTATTTGTCAACAAGCTCATATTCCATTTTTGTAATCGGGTCAACAAAATCAAGTTGCTCATCAGATGCATTTTTCAAAAATACCTCTGTCAAATCACCTGTAGCCATTCGAACGATTGGATTTCCACCACGTTCAATAACTCTTTTATAAACAGCTTTGACAAGTTCTTTTGCCTCTGTTGATTCTGCCCGAATTACGACTAAATCCCCTTTTTGTACATCTGTTGAATAATCAACCAGCACTTGTGCGTACTTATCCCAAATATTTTCACTCATAATTTACCTCTCTTCTTTTAGTTTGATTTTATAATATTTCTGATTATTTTTCAAATTTCAAACATTGGTAAAGGTGTAAAATATTTTTTTCGCTATTTAGTGAATTAATAATTTCTTCTTTCATCTGCTCCAAAGGAATAGAATTAAAAACAAATAGTTCATAAATATCAACATGCAGGGCTTTTGCAATAGAAGTAAGATTTTCTGCTGTAGGGTAATTATTTCCTTTTTCAATACGACTGATATTTTTAGGATCAATGCCAACCATTTCGGCCAACTGTTCTTGCGTAATCTTTTTATCTTTACGCAATTTTTGTATTCTTTGCCCTAAGTCTTGCTTCAATGTCATTTATCCATATCCCCTTTTAGAACATGATTACTTGTAAATATGCCTTTTATAACCATCTAATAGATGTATTTTTTACAAAAATAGGACGTCATGGATTGACAAAATTCTATCCATAAGATATAATTATAATATATTTCTATATAATAAGCAGAGTTATTCTGCATTTTGATGGAAGTTGTAACTAATGAAAAAAGAAAGGATTATGAAGTTATGACAAAAAGATTCGGTTTTAGTGCTATGCACACAGCAAAACGCCAAGGTTTTACATTAGCAGAAGTTTTAATTACTTTAGGTATCATTGGTGTAGTTGCTGCGATGACTATCCCAACATTGATTTCAAACACTAACGGTGCAAAATTCCGTTCTCAATTCAAAAAAACATTATCAACATTAAACCAAGCTGGTTTGATGTCACAAGCCCAATATGACTTTGATTATGCAGGTACAACACAAAAATGTGGTGAAGCCGGAGCTACTAAAGAGAATAAAGATGGTCAACAGACAACAAAAGCAGGTGATCCGTCAGTAGAACACCCAGATTCAGCAATGTCATTCTGTGCTATTTTAAATGGTACTTTGACAGGTCAAACTTACCAAGGTGCTGTTAAGAATATTGTACGTAACAACAATGGTGGAGAAGCAAAATATGAATTAAAAACAAAAAATGTGTTGACTGATGATTATAAAAATTACTTAGCTTATACTCTAGCTGATGGTTCTATCGTTGCATTTAGTCCAGATGCAAAAGGTTGTGAATTAGCTGCAGGTGTTAGAATGAATGGTGCTTGGATTACTGATCATACTCAATGCCTAGGCTTTATCGATGTAAACGGTGCTACATTACCTAATAGAGAAGTTACTTGTACAACTGAAGCTAATACAAAAAATACAGTTGAAACACCATGTGCTGTTAAAAACGATGCTAACCACATGACAGACGTATTCCCAATCGTATTCCACGATGCGACTGTTGAACCTGCATCTAACGCAGCTAAATACGTATTGACAACTTCTAAATAGTTTGTGTAATGACTAAAACCTTGTACCCTTTTGTAGGTACAAGGTTTGTCATTATTATTGGGATTCAATCTCCAAGTGCAATGGATTGTTACGTCACTCCGTATAAAAATTGTACACTGACAACAATAATTTTCCTCACAATGACATGAAGAAGTATGCAAGGAAAAAAATAAGTACAAAAGGACTTTCTTTTAAAATGTCAGGTGATACCGAATCACTTGATACACTTTACAATTAATAGGCATTGAATCACCGTTCAATGCCTTGTCCTTTGTCTAAAAAAATCCCAAAATTATTGTTGCATAAATACTTTTTGGAGTATAATGGTCTTACACATTATATCTATTGAAAAAGAAAAATGAGAATTCACAGTATTACTTACCCCGCAGCATACAAATGCACAAGTTTTGCTGCAAGTAACCACGTAAAACAAAATAACAAACCGAAGCCACAAGCAAGCAAAAAGCCTCATGTAATTCAGGACAGCTTGTCTACAGTTCTTTCGTGGTTTGGTTTTGGAGTTGTTTTAGACTTAATTTCTCGAAAAATAACTTTCTCTAAATCACCATTAAAAAACTCTGTAGCGCTAAATGGAGTAATCGGTTTAAGCGCAGGGCTAATCACCTGTGGTAAAGACATTTACGTTAACAGAAAAAAATAACAAAATCGAAACTAAGATTTCAAGCTATTAACTTTTTCAGTCGAAACATTAGGAGCAAACGAATTTGGAAGTTTAAATCCGAATATACATTCTCCGTCTGGAAAACTCTTTGCAAATATCTCTCCCTTATGCATATCAATAATTTTCTTAGAAAGATATAACCCAAGACCGGTGCTTGCTTTGTTAAAATATGAAAGTTTTGTTTCTTTAAATCTCTTGAACATATTTGCCAGTTCTTTTTCCGGAATTTGTTCACTTTGATTTTTTACACTGAATTCAATTCCATCTTCAACAGGAACGACACTGATTTCTATTGTCGAATTTTTGTGTCCATAAGTTATTGCATTTGATAAGAGATTGAGAATTACTCGTTTTATTTGCAGCTTATCGGCACATACTTCGCAGATTTTTTGTTTGTCCTTAAAAATTATCGTTTGATTTCGTTCACATGCCATACATTCAATAGATTTTGCCAAAGTGCTAATCATATATGTTATATCAAATGTTTCAGGATTTAATTGGATTTTACCGTTTTCATATCTATAAGTATCAAGAACAGTTGCTATCAAATCAAAAACATATTTGCAAGACCTTTTCGCAAGTTCAATAATTTCTTTTTGGTCATTATTCAAATCTCCAAATGCTCCATTCAACAACATCTTCAAAGTATTTATTTGTGCACAAGTAGGAGTTTTCAAATCGTGCGTCAAGGTTGCGATAAAGTTTTCTTTGTTGGTTTCAATCTCTTTTTCTTTATCAATATTATTCAAAACAATAATAAAACCTGAAATCTTGCCATTATGTTCAAATACAGGAGATTTAACAATTCTATAGTAAGAAGATTTGTCATTTATGAAAGTCATAATCTTTTCTGAATAAAAAGACTCACCTGTTCTTAAGATATACTCATCTTCATCGTTTATCCCGACTATGCAATTTGCAGTGTATATTTCCGTAATGTTTTTATGTTCAAGCTCTTTACAAGGACAACCGGTCGCTTTGGCAAATTCCTGATTTGCAAGAATAATATTACCCTTTAAGTCTTTGAAATAAATAATTAGCGGAACATTTTTTACAATCGCCTGTATGTAAGTATTCATTTTACGCGCATTTTCTCGATTTTTGTTAATGAGATACATGTGCATTGATACTAGCACCAACATTATAAATAAGACTGTAATAACTATGTATGTAATCATAAACTACTACAATCATAGACGGAAAATTTGATAATAATATTAGTCAAGTGGACAAGATAATTACGCTATAAGGATTTTTTATTCCGATTTTGTTTGATTTTAGGAACTTCTTTCTCGTCACAACCAAGAACCTTATTCAAATGCTCAATAAGCTCTTGTGAATGATAGTGCATAGCATGTTCTGATTTGTGGTGAATATCAACAATGTGATAATGCATTGCCATTTCCACCTCAATCAAAGCAATATTATAATTGTATAAACTGTTTATATATTCATTTACGGCATTTATGTAATCTTTTCTGGCTTCTTGTAAAGCCACATAATTAAGTTCATCAGACTGATATTTTGATTCAACAATTTCTAAATTTTTCAAGGCTTGTTCAGTTTCAAGTTTCGCTGTCGGAATTTGATTTTGAGCTTTTTCCACGTTATTGAATGCTCTTTTTACCTCAAAATACAAATTCTTTTTGAATAGCAAAATCTCGTTATCAGCAAGGTTTAGTTGAGCATCTGCACCTTTAATGCTATGTTTCAATTCCATCAAATTGACACTGGAGGATAAATTCACCCCAACCGTCAGACTATTATTTGCTGTTTGATTTGAATTATTAAATCCATAACCAGCATTAGCCGTCAAATCAGGCAGATAAGTTCTTTTTATATAGGCTAAAGACTGTTCCATTGCATGTTTTGTAGAGATTAGCACATTCAAATCAGGACTGTTTTCGTAAGCAATTTCTACTGCTTCATCTAAAGGAAAATTGAACGTTTGAGGCTCAAAAACTTCATTTTTTTCACCTTTATTTTGATAAGCATAATCATTTTGATATGTAAAAGTTTGAGTATCTTTGATTTTGTAATCCGGTTGATTATCAAGATACATTGCATTATTCAAATCTATTTTTGCATTTTTATAATCATTTTCAGCTTCAATATAGCGAACTTTAGCTTCACTAAGATTCAAACCTGCAGTTGTTTTATCCACGTCTTTTTTAGATGTAGCAAGTTTTAAAAATTTTTCATTAATTTCCAGATTGTTTTTTGCAACTTGTAACAAGGCTTGCGATTTCAATAGAGCATAATATTTTGCCTTAACATCAAAAAGGGTTGAACATAAACTGTCCATAAATTCATACTCAGCACCAATTTTGTAAAACTCTTCCATCTTGATATAAGCGGTAGTTTTGCCAAAATTCCAAACCAACTTATTTATTGAAACCCCGACAGACGGTAACTCTCTATAGTGAGAATTATAATAAATATTATCAGAATTGTTCTCATTATAAAAACCTGCATTAAGATTTATCACAGGGAAATACTGAGATTTTGCTATTCCTAAGTTACTTTTTGCAATATCAAGATTATATTTTTGGCGTCTGATTTTAGGACTGTTTTTGAAAGCTGAAGCAACACAATCCAATATAGACAGTGTTACTCCGTCCTTAATTTCGACCGGTTTAAATAATTCATCATCTTCCACAGCCTGAGCCTTTAAATTCCCGACAGAGAGAAAAAAGACAACAGTAACCATTGAAAGGCAAATAATCTTTCTAATGCTCATATATCTATTATACAACATGTGTCAAGAGGCAAAAATCATTTCAAATGGGCTTTGTTCTTTTGCATAAACAATTTCGACATTATTGCCGATTATTTCTTCAAACACCGGAAGAATTAAAATTTCTGATTCAAAATGCCCAATATCATAAACCATAATCTCACTATCAAGCGCCGTATGGAATTTCAAATCTCCGGTAACAAGACAATCAGCACCTAAATCTTTTGCCTCATTGATAAATTCCGAACCGCTACCGGCACAAAAAGCTATTCGACTTAACTTTTCCACATGCCTGTTATTTACAAAACGGGCATTCGGAGAAATCTCAGATAAAACCTTTGAAAATTCTGCAATATCAATTCCGTTATCAAATTCCACAAATCTCAAAAACTCATGTTCTATATCAATTTTTTTATCTTTTAATTTCAATGTTTTGATTATTGTGTCGGTTGTACCGCCATTTGCTTTGTCCATATTAGTATGCGCACAATACATATTAATTTGTGGCACAAAATCTTTCACCAATGGAGCTTTGCAAGGAACATAAAACATCGGGTGGTGAGAAACTATCATATCACAGTTTTGAGTCAATGCTTGTTGAACAATTTCAATTGTTGGTGTTAGACAAAGCATGATTTTAGAAACCTCATCACGTCCAATTTTATCAACAATCCACCCGGAAGAGTCCCAACTCTCAGCACTTTCAAGCGGTGCAAACTTTTCTATTCTATTTGTAATTTCGTATTTATTCATAATTATTAAAGATTTCTAACGACTGCAATTATACTCAACATTTTCCTTGCAATTGTTGTTTTTAGATCTTTCGTCAAACTATAGATAGTACCATTATCCTCAAGAAGTTGGATTTCATTTTCATCAGAAGAGAAACCAATATCTTTTTTAGAAATATCATTTGCAGCCAAAAAGTCACAACCCTTTTTCTTTATTTTAGCTTTCGCATTATCAATTAAATTTTCACTTTCGGCGCAGAACCCGACAATAATCGGTTTATGTTCTGAATTGGCTTTTCTATCGCACAATTCTTGTAGAATATCCGGATTTTTTACAAGTTCAAGCGTCAAGGTGTCATCTGTTCCTTTTTTCATTTTTTGTTCAGAATAATTTTTAACTCGATAATCCGCAACAGCTGCAGCCATAACGATGATATCAGATGTTTCAAATTCATCATTAACAGCCTTTTGCATATCAAGAGCAGATTTAACTTTAACGATTTTATACGGAGCATCGACATCTTTTGTAGTAATTAAAACAACTTCTGCACCCATCAATTTTGCAACATCAGCAATAGCTTTTCCCATTTTACCGGAAGAATAGTTTGAGATATAGCGAACCGGATCAATGTCTTCAATCGTTCCACCGGAAGTTATTACGACTTTTCGCCCCTTTAATTTCTGCGAACATTCAAGTACATCTTCTACCGCTTTATAAATCGTATCTAACGAACATAAACGACCTTTTCCATTATATCCGCAAGCCAAAAATCCAATATCAGTATCAAGAATTTCAACTCCACGATTACGTAAATTTGAAAGATTTTCTTGAACAGCAGAATTGTTCCACATATTGCAATTCATGGCAGGTGCAATAATCATTTTCTTTGAATATGCACACGCAATCGACGTCAAAAGATTGTCTGCAATTCCATGAGCAATTTTCCCAATTGTATTTGCAGAAGCCGGAGCAATCAACATAACATCAGCTTCATCTGCTAAAGAAATATGTTCGGGTTTCCAATTTTTGACATTGAATTCATCAACATAAACCTCATTTTGGCTAAGATTTTGCAAAGTTAATTTTGTCACAAAATTCATAGCATTAGGAGTACAAACGACTTTAACATTTGCACCTGCTTTTTTAAATTTGCGGATTAATTCACATATTTTGAATGCTGCAATTCCACCCGTAACACCGATTAAAATATTTTTATTTTCCATCATTTTACTAAACCTCACAAATACCCAGGATTCTGTATGGGGAACCATCAAGACATTATGCTAATTCGCTTCTTGCAATATTTTCAATCTCAGAAACAGCACGTTCTAAATCATCATTTACAACTATATAATCATATTGCTTAGAACGTTCTAATTCAATTTTTACTAAATCCAAACGTTTTTTAATTGTTTCTTCGTCCTCAGTATGACGACCTCTCAGGCGATGTTCCAATTCTTCAACACTAGGGGGGGCAATGAATATCAATACGGCTTCCGGCATTTTCTTCTTAACTTGCAAAGCCCCTTGAGTTTCAATCTCAAGAATAATATTCAAACCCTCTGCAAACTTTTGAGTAATATATTTTTGCTTTGTTCCGTAATAATTACCGGCAAATTGAGCATACTCTAAAAACTTATCTTTTTTTATACAGTCTTGAAATTCTTCAACCGACATAAAAAAATAATTAATTCCATCAACTTCTCCAGGGCGGGGTTTTCTTGTGGTACAAGAAACGGACAACATGAAATCCTCAGTGTTTCTTGCCATAAATTCCTTTAATACAGTGCCTTTCCCGACACCAGAACAACCGGATATTACAAATAATTTTTTATTCATAGATTGATTATACAATGAAAAAAGAAAAATCAACCAAAAAATTTTCAAATATTTTATATAACAAGATTTACAACCGTCTTTGCATCATATTGACTAAGAATTCTCGCCATTTTTTGTTCAGCAGCCTTATCTGCCATCAAATAACATTCTCCACTCCAAGGAAAGAATACCGCACCAAATCTTTTGTTCTGAAATGATGTACGATTACGAATTACCTGCCCTGCAGTCATTTTAGCTTCCATTGTATTGTCGCAAAATACAATTTGCTTCCCTATAAAGTCAAAACCCGTTTTTTTTAGAGTATTAACAGCATCTTTTACACATGTCATACTGTTACTTGATAGTCTTACACCGGTGAAATTTTGTTTACTGTTATATGAATTTATTTGCATCTATAATTCTTCCTTAGACTTGCAAATAAAAAACCGACAAACAAAATTTTTTGCCGGTTTCTTAATTTTTGTAAATTCAAAATTACTTATTTCCACTTGTTCAAAAGTTTCAATGCAGATTTTACAACATTTTCTTTCCCTCGAACCTTATAATACTTTTTATCATTCGCATTGATTATGCAGAAACCTTTATCGCAAGTTTTGTACAACCAAGCCGTAATACAAGTGTCTTTACCAAGTTCACAACTGGCAGTAACATCTTGAACAGTTGAATCATTTTTTATATCTTCTTTTGTTGTTAAAACATTACCTGATGCGTCTTTCACCTCATACAAATCCGGATACAACATAAATTTATCAGCTAAAACATCTTTATATTTTTCAAAAGAATCTTCAATATATTCTTTATTTTTAACAGAAATATCTGTCTGCGGTTTTATCCAGTAGATAATATATTTACCTGTTGTCAAAAAGTTTGAATACTTGTCAGAAGTTCTTGTATCATCATAAACCTCTTGCGGAATAGTCAATTCTTTTGAAGCCCACAATGAATAACTTGGAATTATATCTTCGACAGAAGCATTCGTTTTCTTTGAAATTATAAATCCGGAAACAATTCCCAAAACTAAAACTAAAACACTTGCAAGAGAAATCCACCATTTTACCCAAGCTCTTTGAGCCTTATGGAAATCTTCCTCATTTTTATAAATCACTTCTTCCCAAGCCCATTGGTTACCTTTTGCTCCAGCCCACAAAGCCATAACAAAAGCTGCAATAAAGCCGTACGGAATAAATATCAAAGGCAGAATTACAAGCAATGACCACTTTTTATACTTGATACCCCAAATCCAATTGAACAAAAACGCACCCCAATTGTACTTGTGCGCAATTGAGTCCGGTGCCTCTTCCCCTGTACCGGAATTGTTGTCCATCGGAATAAGAAAAATTTTTGGAGTTTCTTTTTTCTTAACAGTAACTTTGTCAAAAAAATCATCTAAAGTTACTTCATTCGGGTCATGATAATCTTCTTGATTTGGCAAGCCACTCGCCTCTTTTGGCTCAAAATTCTTATCGTTTTCGCTATCCATAATTCATTCCCTCTTTTTTATATTATAATATCTATTTCCAAATCTCGCAATATTTATAATCTTGATTTTTAAAAATGTTTATGATACTCTTCTGTCCGTAAGCATTAAAATAGGAAAAACATTGACATGTTATCTTTATTACGACGTAGCAGATATAACTTTTTAGAGGCTTGTTTTTAGAACAGGATATTTGCAGTCGTCAAAATAAAGTTTTAGAAGCAGGTTCTTTGAAAAGAAGCCTGTTTTTTTGTTACAAAAGGTAAAAAATAATTGTAAAAATGGCAATTATTCAAATTTAGAAAAGTTAAAGAAAAAGTGAAGGTTAGAAGTAATATGAAACATAAAAATATTCGACGAAACTCAACTATAAAAGCGAATGCTCCAATCGTGAAATTAATGAATTTAATTTGGGGCTTGTAATACACAAGTTGAGGCAGAAAAGTGTAAAAATTTACCTCACTTTTCTGTAAGAGGAATAAGAAAAAATGATACCAAAAATAACAGCAAGTACAGTTTACTCCAAATTGGGAGACAATAGTTCTCTAGTTCCATTAGCAATCAAAGATATTGCTAACAGTTGCGGTTTAACAGCAGCTTCATATATGTCAGGGGACAACGCAGAGGGAAAAGACAGATTTATAGATGAATTCGGCACACAAGCTATTTGGCTTTGGGGAATTCCGGTTTATAAAAAACTTTTGGACATAGCTTTATTCAAACAAGCAAAACTAGATCCGGAAGTTGATGCCAGAATTCTTAAAAACAAAGATATTTTACAAGCAGCTAAAGAAATGGCTCCGACAGAATCTATCAAAAATAGCCTTAAAGCAGTTGCAGAAAATCAAAGTAAATTCAAAGCTCTTACAGTTGCTAAGTTTGCCGCTTCTACAATTTTGACAGCAGGAACATATTTAGGCTTAACAAAATTCAGACACAATTACACTGAATCAAAAATCAAAAAAGATTACTTCGAAAAGATGAAAAAGCAACAAATGAACGGCTATAACACAGAAAATATTCCGTTCTCCTCAGCATTTTCACATGTTCACAAACAAAATAAAAACAGCAAGAACGTAGCATTCACGGGCGGAGTTCAAGATTTCATCTTTGATCCGGTGAAAAACTTAATGCTAGTAGATGGCGCAATCACAGGTGAAAGATTAACCCATGCTAAAAATCCGCAAGACTTCTTGGGTTACGTAATCAAAGAGGGCTTCTTCTGGGCATTTATGTACTTTGCAGGTCCTACATTATCTAAAGCATTAGAAAAATTTGCAGACCAAAAAGGTAAATCAATTGACCTTGATTCAAGAGTAATCTTTGGCAAAGACTTAGAAAAAGCATTTAACGGAAAAGACTCCGGAATTATGCCAAAACAAATTCAAGAATTCAAAAAGGCAGCAAAATCAGATCTTGAATTATACAAATTCGCAGTAAAACCGGAAAACAAAAACTTAATCATTAAAATGGCTAAAGATTCCGGCATAATAACTCTTGCTGATGGTTCAGAACTTGTTGATACAAGAAAATACATTGATTTGAAAGAATTGAGAGGAATTTGTGACAAAGCAGAAAAATTATTCACTCAATACAAAAAATCAGAACAACCACTAGACGAATTCTTGAAATCAGTAAGAAGCTTGAAAAAAGCATCAATCCTTAAAAACATCGGTGCTTGTATCGGAGCATTAGGCATCATCGCACCGGCAATTATGCTAGGTTTGAGAAAACTTAATCCTGATTATCAAGTAAGAAAAGATATTGAAAAGAAATTAGCTAACCAACAGGCTTAATCCTAAAAAAGCTTGACAAATTTGTACAATACCAATAAAATGATAATAGTTATCAATTTGAGTTAAACAGATGAATTATTCAAAACAGCGAGAAATTATACTAGATACGTTGAGCAAAAACGCAATCCACCCAACAGCAGAAGCACTGTTGGAATTTCTCAAACGAAATGATTCAAATGTAGGAATGACAACTCTTTACCGAAACTTGAACCAGCTTGCAGATGCAGGATTGATAAAAAAAATTGACGGTTTAGAGCCATCAGCTCATTTTGATCACAATACTTTTGAGCATTATCATTTTATATGTGAAAAGTGCAAAAAGGTATATGATATCCCGTCTTCTGTAGCACCGGACTTGGTGAAAAACACAACAGAAGCAACAGGATTTGATATAACAAGCCATGATATAGTATTTCATGGTATTTGCAGTGAATGTAAAAGAAAGGACATTGATTAATTATGGAAAAATGGGTATGTACAGTTTGCGGTTACGTTTATGATCCGGCAGAAAATGACGGAGTAAAATTTGAAGATTTACCGGAAGATTATGTTTGTCCATTATGTGGTGTTGGTAAAGACCAATTCGAAAAAGAAGCATAATTTTTAAATAGGATAAAATGAATGGCGGATTGACTAAATTGTCAATCCGCCACTTTTTATAACTAATCACTTATAGACCTATAACTAATCACCTACACACAAGACCTTATTGCCGCTGTAGGCCTTGTCGCCGTCGTTCGTGAATTCGCCGAAGCCCACGGCGTACGCGAACATAGCGATGTCCTCTGACTCTGAAGACGACCAGAACCAGCCGGAAGTAGGTAAGCCTAAGCTGGAATCTTTCTTGCCGGCTTTATATATACTTTCCAGTTTTGATTTATCCGGTAGGCTCATTCCTATATCATCACATGCTTTCTTTGCGCCTGCCCAATAGTTATCTCTACTTGCCCAAGAACTACCAACTTTTTCTGCTGTCCAATTGGAATCCCATTTCTTCATTTCTTCACTTCCTGCTTTTATTGGACTATATGATGGTAGTTGGTATACACAACCTATACCATCAATGGTGTTTCCAGCACAGCCTTTTGAAAATCTTGCAACTTTGAAACTACGGATATCATATTGTTTTCCATTACGAGCTTCACTGTTTGGTCCTTTAAAGCCATTTACGTCCATTACAAAGTCGATTGAACTTGTTACACTTGTTGTATATGCAAATTTCTTTGTTCTTCCAAAACCTATTGGTAAATCTGCAAAGCTTGGAGTTACTGTATCGCCATCACCAATTATTCCTGCATTTGGATTGTAAGTTAATATTAGTGTTGCTCCATCAGCTAAGATAATTCCAACGTTATTACTCTTGTTATCTTTTAAATTTAAATTCTTTCCTGTTTTTGCTTTTGATACATCATAAG
>ENA-OPNF01000303-OPNF01000303.1-human-gut-metagenome-genome-assembly--contig:-NODE-303-length-14817-cov-2.729373_pt1 | contig 14817 bp, 13 predicted proteins | sample MGYA00241534_ERZ501765 | MGnify/ENA primary metagenome ERZ501765 (study PRJEB25962, sample SAMEA2042567) | human gut metagenome | biome: human gut; feature: human-associated habitat; material: faeces... | reverse complement strand
TTGTATAAATTGATTCTCAAATAGATAAATCTTTCGCTTAAAAGACGCTTTTATCTGGAAAAAGAATTCCTCGCACTCATGACTTTATCATTGCGTCATCCAATTCACAGTTCTTGCCAATCATCGGTGTCTGTGGGGCATGTCCTGAAACTTTTTGACAATGTCGTCTTACTTCGGTCGAAGTAAGACGACTTTATTAAGGAATTAGTGCAACTCTGTATAATATGAATATAAATCTTTCGCTTAAAAGGTGCTTTTGTCTGAAAAAAGAAATCCCTCGCACTGAGTCGGTTTGTTTAGTGCGAGGGATTTATGGAATATTTCGTTGGACGTATGTCCGCCTTCTGCTTATTACTTAAGATCCATTAGCTTAGGAGTCTGCACTGTGCTGACTTCAGTCTTGGCGTTGTCGTTCAGCTGTTCAAAGATAACAATCTTGTTTTCTCCTTTCTTGAGCCATACTCCAGGAATGTATAATGTCTGCTGAGGGCCTACCTTCCAATAGCGTCCTATGTTGATGCCGTTGATGAAGATGATTCCCTTGCCCCAGTTTTCCATGTCGATGAATGTATCTCCGGTCTTGTCGAGGTTGAATGTACCTTCGTATATCACCGGAGCGCCTTTTAGTTTTGATGCTTTGGCTGTGGTGTTGTCCGAGGCGAAGCGACCCATCTTCTGAAGATCGGGAGCTGCGCTCATAGGCAGCTTATACATATTCCATTCTCCGTTAATTTCCTTTCCGGCAATGGTAATAGGGCTTATGATACCCTTGTTGTTTTCAGTAATCTGGCTGCCATAGTTAATACGTCCCATGTTTTCTACCAATATCTGGAGAGTAGCGTTAAACGGCACTTCTATATCCATAGAATATGTTTGGGTATTTCTGTTCAGTTCGCCAACTTTTTCACCGTCTACATATACTACGGCAAAGTCGCGCAGTCCGTTTATTTCCAGTGTTCCGCTGATAGGCTGGTTAAAGTGGCGTGTGTAGAGTACATATCCATAACCTTGTCCTAACTGCTCGAATGTCATAGGCTGTGCGGCTGTAACAGGCTTCTGAGTTTCTGCATATCCCAGCAGGTCTGCCACTTTGTTCAGCTTGATAGACGGAATATCAATTACTTCGATACGTGCCGGAGCTTCGGGCACTTTATATTTAGCGTACTTCTTGATAACGTTGCGTAATGAGTCGTATTTAGGAGTTACCCATCCGGCTTCGCTGATAGGCGCATCGTAGTCGTAGCTTGTCAAGTCGGGCTGAATGTCACGCTTCTTATCGTAGTTAGCTCCTGCGGTAAATCCGAAGTTAGTACCTCCGTGCACCATGTAGTAGTTGAACGAAACATCGTTTTTCAGGTACAACTCAGTCTGCTGAGCTATAGACGATGCTGAGATTTGCGGGAACGGTTCTGCCCAGTGCATCAACCATCCGGGGTAGAATTCTGCTACCATGTACGGGCCCTTGCCGTCGTGATACTGATTGACTACCTTTTTCAGGTTTTCAATATCCGATTCTCCGTTGGCGGTAGGAAGTGCTCCTTTAGTGCTTCCTCCTTCAAACAACCAACTACCGTCTGATGTGAACAGAGGAACATTGAATCCCGCGTCTGCCAATTGCTGTTTGATTTTTGCGTTATATGCGCGATGCTCTTCCAGAGGAATATCTTTTCGCTGTGATACGTACGAGCCGAACTCGTTTTCGCACTGAACCATGATAATCGGTCCACCCTTTGTGCATTGCAAATCGCCAACTTCTTTATATAGGCGTTCTATGTACGCTTTAGTATATTTCAAGAACTCTGCGTTATCGCGACGTATTTCCATGCCCTTTACGTTCTGAAGCCACCAAGGATAGCCTCCGAATTCCCATTCAGCACAAACGTATGGACCGGGGCGCAAGATAACCATCATGTTTTCTTCGCCGGCTATACGTATGTATTCTGCCAGATTCTTATCGCCTGTAAAATCCCATTTGCCTGGTTCTGTTTCGTGTAAGTTCCAAAAGACATAAGTTGCCACAGTGTTAAGCCCCATTCCCTTCATCATCTGAAGACGATGGCGCCAATACTGGTGAGGAATACGTGCGTAGTGCATTTCTCCGGATAGGATAGATGTTTCTTTTCCGTTGCGGTAGAAATGTCCGTTCTTGATTTCGAACGTAGATTTAGGTTGTGCGGCTAAGGCTTCTCCTATAGGAAGCATGCTTGCCAACAATAAGGATAAAAATAATTGTTTAAACATAGGTTTGTAAGGTTGTGCTTGTTTAAATTGGTTTAATACATGGCAAAAGTAGGTTTTTCCTTTTAATAAGAAGTTATGTGCTGACTTAATAAATAAGAAAAAAGCTTATTTTGTTTCATTTTTTTTAGGCCGTGTTGTATTGGGATAAATAGAAAGTAGTCTCACTTAGACAGATGTGAGACCACTTTATTATAAGATGCGAAATATTATTTGAAGTGTCAGAAACTTATTGCAGCAGTGAAGAATGTACCTTCTGTAGCAGGGTTCCAAGTAATCTTTGCCGATAGAGGCAAGCTGAATGTTGGATTAATGTGTATTTCTTTCGAAGCGCAGATGCTTACGTCGCATACAGCGAAGCCGTTAATCATTTCTTTTTCATATGAGTCTCCGCCGGTGTAAAAATCGCTCTCCCAAGGTGTAGCACCAACTTCCGCAGTCCAGTCTATTCCTCCCAAGCGGAAAGGTGCCGATACTGCTATGTACGATGCATACGCTTTTTTACCATCTTCTTTATAGCCTATGTATCCTGCGAAGTTAGTATACCAGTTTACAGCCAGCACTCCGAAATCGTATCCTATCTGACCTTCGAATGTGTGCGATGTGCTGTGTGCGCCAAAATGAAAGTATCCGTTCTCGCCCGAACTCCAATAATCTGTTACGGAGATGCTGAAATCACCTGTTTGATATCCTAATGTGAGGTCGAGTTCCTTGCTGTCTTCTTTGTCGAAACCAATGCTACCCCATGCTTCCAACGATAATCCTTTATATCCTATCGCTATAGATGGCTGTATGCTCACTCCGCTCAAGTCTTGTCCGCGCCAAATGTAGCTGCTTACTATGTCGGCTCCTACTTCAGTTTCTACTTTGTTTTGGGCTGATGCCGCCATCGGTAGCGCAAGTAGCATGCCTCCGCATATCGCTGCGCTTTTCATTGTCTTTTTTCTCATCGTGTTGTTTGATTCTTTTCTTCGTGTAATTAGGGCTGCAAAATTATATAATTTCACATAGAATACCTTGAACGTATGGTGTAACTTGCGGACAATAAAGCAACAGAGGCCGTATTCTTTGTGGTAAAAGAATGCGGCCTCTGTAATGATAATATCTAAGTGGAGGGGATATTACTGGGCTTCTGTGTATGCTTTTGCAATTGCTTGGGCGATAGATTTAAACTCTTCGTCGGTCAACTTCAGCTTCGGATTAGAGAAAATCATATCTTTTTCGTTCTGCATCGGCACTAAGTGGATGTGTGCGTGGGGAACTTCCAGACCTAACACGGCTTCGCCTACCTTGCGGCAAGGGAATGCTTTCTGGATGGCCAGTGCCACGTGTTTTGCGAATACATGCATCGCTGCCAGCTCTTCGTCTGTCAAGTCGAAAATATAGTCAACTTCTCGTTTTGGGATAACCAAAGTATGTCCTTTTACCAATGGATTGATATCCAAGAATGCATAGAACTGTTCGTTTTCCGCTACTTTATAGCTGGGGATTTCTCCTGCTACGATTTTACTGAATATTGTTGCCATACTTATAATGTGTAAAAAGGCAAGCCCACGCTAAGTGGACCTGCCTTGGGTTTAAAATGAAATTCCAGTTATTTCTAAGCTGATTTTACCTTGCGGTATGGTGATTTCGGCTACATCGCCTACCTTCTTGCCAAGTAATCCTTGTGCAATAGGTGTGTTAACTGAAATCTTACCTTCTTTCAGGTTAGCTTCAGTTTCTGATACGATAGTGTATGCCATCTTCATTCCGTTCTTTACGTTCTTCAACTCTACGCGAGTCAAAATCTGTACTGTGTCAGCTTTCAGCTTTGATGTATCGATAATCTTAGCGTCGCCAATAGTCGATTTCAGCTGATTGATTTTTGTTTCAAGCAGACTCTGTGCTTCTTTAGCTGCGTCGTATTCGGCGTTTTCTGAAAGGTCACCTTTATCGCGTGCTTCTGCGATGGCGGCGATAACTTTCGGACGTTCTACCGATTCCAGACGTTTCAATTCAGCTACCAACTTCTGGTAGCCTTCTTCTGACATATAAGCCATAGTTTTTCCTCCTTAATGATTTTGTTTATTTTTAATTGATTTTTTCGATTGATTGTGTTTACCGTCTATAAAACAAAAAGAATCCCGAAACACCGAGATGTATCGGAACCCTTCCTTTTTATTTCACGTTGGCAAAGATAGGTCTTTTTATTATACTAGTCAAGTAGTTAAGACCACTATTTTATCATGCTTTTCAACATGTTATAATAGCTTCTTTATTGCCTCTTCTACGTTTGTCTTTTCGTTAAGTCGCATGCTGAGCTCGTTGTTGCGGTTTACTAAGAACGCTGTGGGCAGTTGTTCTACTCCGTACAGACGTACGTATGTAGAATACGGTCCTTGCGGGTCGCGTACGCAAATCCACGGCAAGTTGTCGGCTGCGGTTTTCCAGAAGTGTTCATCGGCATCAAGCGAAATCTGGTATATTTCTAGTCCTTGCGATGCGTATTTGTTGTAAAGTTCACGTAGTGCTAAGGTGCGTGCTCCCGAAGCCGCATTGCCATAGGCTGTAAAGTCTATCAGTACCACTTTGCCTTTCAGGTCGGTAAGGTGGCGTGTTGCGCCTTTTATGTCTTGCAACGGAATATCAATGATCGAAGTTTCTTGCACTTTATCTTGCGGAATCTCTAAAGGTTTAACCTGAGGTTTTCTGGTATTTTTCATACCTTTTATTACCATATTATAGAGATTGCGTGAGCGGTCGGCCTGCGGATACAAGTTGTTCATGCTTGTAGCTACTGCTGCAAAACACTTTACATCGTCGCGGTTTGTCAAAGGGTCGAAGATAGGGTAACCGTTCAACTGCTGGAAGAGAGCGAAGTAAGCATATGCCTTGTTAGGTCCTACAAAAATATAGTTGCGCTTAATCTCTTCTTTATAAGTGTTGACCATATTAGTAGCGCTGTCTTGTGCTATTCCTATCGGAAGTCCAGACTTTGCCAAGGCGTTCATCTTGTTCTGCAGTTCTGTTTGCAGAAGAGTCAATTCTTTTATCTTCGAGCTATTGTCCGAACCTTCTACTTTATATTGAGTAGAGAAATTCTTATAGTCGGCATGTATTTTTACTGTTTCGATAGAATCTACAGAGAAATTGATGGTCTTGTCTTCTATACGTAGGCGGTAGAAGTCGGGGGCTTCGGGTCGCTTTCCAGAAAAACTGAATGTCCCGTTACTCTTTAGCTTAACAGAATCCAGTGCTACAATACCTTGCAGTCCTGTTTGTTCCAAGTATAGCACTTTGTCTGCAGCATCGGTCACTTCGCCCTCTACTGTAAAAGCAGGCTCGTTGTTGCAGGCCGTTAAACCTGCGAACAACAGAGCTGCAGCGATATAAGCATTTCTTTTCATTACAAACTCTCTTTATTAAATTTAGGATGCAAAGATACGGCTTTTAATGACTGAATCAAGTATTTCAGCTTTTTTTCGTTTTGCTGTACCTTAATTTCGGGATTCGGATATGCTGATGGAGATAAACAAAAAAACCTGTTGTAATAACAGGCTTCTGCTCTTCAGGTTGGACTTGAACCAACGACCCTCTGATTAACAGTCAGATGCTCTAACCGACTGAGCTACTGAAGAAGGTTTTTCTTAATTGCGTGGCAAAGGTAGTAGGATATTTTGAAATATGCAATATCTTTGCAAAAAAAAATGCAAGAATGGATAAAATTATTGGAATAGGTAATGCTTTAGTAGATATTTTGGCTCGAATTGGGGATGAGAAAACGTTGAAAGACCTGCGCCTTCCGGTGGGAAGCATGCAGCTGATAGATGAAAATCGTTTGGCTGAGATGCAGCAGGTTCTTGCCGGTTTATCTACAGAGAAGTCTACTGGTGGGGCGGCGTCTAACACTGTTTGTGCTTTGGCGTGTCTTGGCGCGTCGCCTGCTTTTATAGGAAAGATTGGAGACGATGCTGTGGGCGCATTCTACGAGGAGTCGCTTCATGATATAGGTGTCACTACTCATTTGTTCCGCGGAGATTGTCATTCCGGACAGGTATCGGCTTTTGTTTTGCCCGATGGTGAACGTACTTTCGCTACTTACTTAGGAGCGGCAGCTACGCTTGAGGCATCCGATCTTAACAAGACTTTATTCGAGGGTTACTCCTATTTATATATAGAGGGATATTTATTGCAAGACCATGAGTTGATATTGCGTGCCATGCAGTTGGCTAAGGAAACGGGCTTGCAGGTCTGCCTTGATATGGCGAGCTATAATGTAGTAGAGGCGGAGCGCGAATTCTTTGATATGCTTGTTTGCAAGTACGTGGATATAGTTTTTGCTAACGAGGCAGAGTCGTACGCTTATACTAATAAGGAACCTAATGACGCTCTTCTTGAAATTGCATCCAAGTGTAGCGTGGCGGTCGTTAAGCTTGGTGCCGGAGGGTCTATTGTCAAGAAAGGTACCGAGAGTATCTGCGTAGAGCCTTATCCGGTGAAAAAAGTGGTAGATACTACCGGAGCTGGCGATTTCTATGCCGCCGGATTCTTGTATGCGCTGACTTCGGGATACTCTCTTGAGAAATGTGCTCAGGTGGCTTCGGTGTTGGCGGGCTATGTTATTCAGACTGTTGGCACAACTCTTTCTCCCAAGGTGTGGGACGAAATAAAGTTAAATGTTGGAACTATTCTGCAAGGAGATGCAGAATAATATGTTTATTTGCAGCATTCTAAAATTAAAGTAAAATGGATAAGAAAAAAACATTGCTTGGCGTTTTCGTAATGTTGATGGGGTTGGGACTTTCTTCGTTCGCCTCTATCGACAATGACGACCGTAAGTTCAGAATCTCAAAGAACCTCGATATATTCAATACTATATTTAAGGAGCTCGATTTATTTTATGTAGATACCATCAACCCCGATAAGATGATTCAGAATGGGGTCGAGGGCATGCTTATGATGACCGACCCTTATACTGAATATTATCCCGAAGAAGAGGTGAGCAGCCTTAAGGAGATGATTACCGGAAAATATGCCGGCATCGGAGCTGCTATCCGTTATTATAAACTTAAAGATCGCATTGCTATCATTGAGCCTACCGAGGGAATGCCGGCTGCCGAGGTTGGTGTAAAGGCTGGCGATATCATATTGTCTGTAGGTGGCAAGGAGATGGAGCGTGGCGATATGAAACCGCAAGATTTCGTGTCGAAAGTGAGCGCCGCATTGCGTGGCGAGCCGGGTACTTCGTTTATACTGAAAGTGCTTCGTCCGTTGAAAAATGATAGTACTGTACTCGAATTCAAGATTACACGTAAGAGCATCCGTACTAATCCGGTGCCTTATTATGGCTTTGTAAAAGATGGAGTAGGATATATCTCTCTTACTTCTTTCACTGATAATTGTTCTAAGGATGTTAAGAAGGCATTTATTGAGCTGAAAGAACAGGGGGCTAAGTCGTTGATTTTCGATTTGCGCGATAATGGCGGTGGCTCATTGCAGGAGGCAATAGAAATAGTAAACTTCTTCGTGCCGAAAGGTAAGGAGATTGTAGTAACAAAAGGCAAGCTTCAGCAGGCGCAAAGTTCATATAAGACTACAAACGAACCTATCGATACCGAAATTCCGCTGGCTTTCTTGGTGAATGGCAATACGGCGTCAGCGTCGGAAATTACGAGCGGTTCTCTGCAAGATTTGGATAGAGCTGTGGTGGTTGGTTCTCGTACCTTCGGTAAGGGATTGGTGCAGACTACTCGTCCGTTGCCTTACAATGGTACGCTTAAGGTTACTACATCTAAGTATTACATTCCAAGCGGACGATGCATTCAGGCTATCGATTATGCCAAAAAGAATGCCAACGGTCAGGCGGTGCGTATTCCTGATAGCTTGACTACTGTATTCCATACCGCTGCTGGACGTGAGGTGAGAGACGGTGGAGGTATCCGACCGGATATTGAAGTTAAAGGCGATAAGGTACCTAATATATTAGTGTATTTGGTAAACGATGATTTGATTTTCGATTACGTTACTCAGTATTGCCTTAATCATGAAGCTCCGGTAAGCGTGGATTCTCTGAAACTTACAGACGCAGACTATGCAGACTTCAAGCAATTGGTTAAAGGACGTAATTTTACATACGACCGCCAGAGCGAAAAATTGCTGAAGACCCTGAAAGAGGTAGCCGAGATAGAAGGATATATGGAAGGAGCATCAGAAGAATTCAAGGCATTAGAACAAAAGTTGAATCATAACCTCGACAGAGATTTGGATTATTTTGCTAAGCCTATCCGCGATATGATTGAAGCGGAAATTGCTACACGTTATTTTTATCAGCGCGGAGCAGTTATGCAGCGCCTCAAAGACGATAAAGATTTGCAGAAAGCGATAGAGGTACTGTCTGATAATCAGAAGTATCAAGAGATACTTTTGCCTAAGAAACAATAAGTGTAAAAATATTCAAACTTATAATAAATACTATTTAAAATATTGCGAATTTAATTTGTAAATCATACATTCGCATGTGATTTTTTTCATAGTATTAGATTTAAGGTTAACAAAGGTTGGGAGAAAGCGTTCTCCCATTTTTTTTGTCCTTTAGCCAAGTAGACGGTATACTCCTCCTGCCGCCATTCGTATTATTCCTTTCATCTCCAATTCGAACAAGATGCCGCTCATGCGGTTCACGGGGATGTTGCTTTCTACCACCAACGTGTTTATTTGCAGCCCGTCGGGTTGCTTTTGAAGTAGCGACACTATGATTTGCTCTTCTTCGCTCAGCTCTGGGAAGAGTTGCCTTTGTACGTTGCGCGGTGCTGTCTTTTTCTTATCCCATCCCATAGCCTGCACAAACTCTTCTGCACTTTGCAGCAGAGCAGCCCGGTTAGCGCGTATCAAGGCGTTGCAACCTTCCGAAGCGGAGTCGGTTATTCGTCCGGGGAACGCGAAGCAGTCTCGTTGATAGCTTTCGGCTATATCAGCGGTGATTAGCGAACCTCCTTTGGCTGCCGATTCTACTACTATTGTAGCATCGCTCATTCCGGCTACTATTCGGTTTCGTTTTACGAAGTTCTGTCTGTCCGGATTGGTCCCGCTCATGAATTCTGTGAGCAGTCCGCCGTGCGAAACCATTTCTACGGCTGTACGTCTATGTACCGCTGGGTATATTCTGTCAAGTCCGTGCGCTAAAACCCCTACTGTGTCAAAGCCGTTTTGCAGGGCTGCTCGGTGAGAGTGTATGTCTATACCGTACGCTAGTCCACTTACTATAAGTACATCAGGTAACAATTCGTGCAGTTCTGTTACGAATTTAAGGCATAGCTCTTTACCGTAGTCTGTGGCATTGCGTGTGCCCACCATGCTTACTATATGTTGTTTGTTTAAATCGGCCGAGCCACGGTAGAATAATACGATGGGAGCGTCGTCGCATTCGCGAAGGCGTGAAGGGAAAGCCTCGTCTACATCAGTAAGACAGGCTATGCGGTTCTTCTCGGCAAAGTTGAGCTCGGCTTCGCATAGCCGCAGCGTGTCGGGGCAGTAGAATACGTCTTTCAACTTAGGCGATACGTCGGGCACTATGTCCTCCAGTTCGTTACTATGCTCAAACAGTACAGTTGCGTTACCCGCAGCCCTCAGCAGTTTGTTGGCTCCCACATTGCCTATTCCGGGCAATAAAGTGAGGGCGAGGCGATATAATAGCTCTTGGTTTTTCATTCCGTTAGATATGGGGCGAATACTGAGTCGAATAAATCACTGTTTCCAAGGCGTCCGTTCACTACGCACACGGTTTCTACAGTCGATTTGATAACAACCTTCATATCCGGCAGTCGGAATATGTCTTGATAGAACACATATTTAATACCTTCTTTTTTAAGATAGAGCTTCGATACGAACTCGTCACCACTTTTCAGTGGGGTTTTGAAAGCCATATTCAGTCGCGCCACCACAGGGTCTATTCCCTGCTCATGCAGACCTGCGAAGCTTATGCCTGTAGAGGTTAGAAACTCATGGCGTGTATGCTCAATGTAGTGTTGGTAATTAGCGTTGTTCACTATTCCCTGAAGGTCGCACTCATAGTCGCGCACTTTCATCTTCAATTCGTATATATAGTTGCTCATAATACAGTCTTTAATGCTATCCCACAAAGGTAGATTAAAAGATTCATAGATGCAAGCATGGGCGTGCTTCTACTCATTATATATATAATAGGTGTAGTGTGAACCTAAAAATAATGTAAAAACCCATGTTATTCTTCGTTAAAGCTCCCTGCGTAATATGTTTTATAATACTTTTCTTGAGCATAGTAAAAATTATAATTATACATGTAAAAACATTTCTTTTGGCTGCTTTCTACTATTGTTTTACAAATTACCCCCCCCCGAAAGCCCTTTTTAAGCCATTCTGTGTGGCCCTCGCTCGTGTAAATTTGCTTTATTCGGTATTTGTATATATATTAGAAAAATGAAAATTAGATAGAGAAAAGAACAGCTTAAAAAATCTATAGTATTTTATTTTATGAAATCAAGACAATTCATTCCTTTTATGGAGTCAGTCATTGTGACATTGCAAGAATCGGGCAAATTGGGAACTGCCCACATCTATCGGAGTACACTCCGTGCATTAAATCATTATTGTGGCGGTCGTCCGCTGCCGTTTTCCGGACTCACGGCTTCGTGGCTGAAAGGCTTTGAGGGATACTTGCGCCGACGCAATTGCAAGTGGAATACGGTGTCTACTTATATGCGTGTGCTGCGTGCCGTATATAACCGTGCGCTGAGTCGCGGACTCGCCCAGTATGTGCCGCTTCAGTTCCGCGACGTATATACCGGAACCCGTGCCGACCGCAAACGTTCCATTGCAGGCGACGAGCTACCTGCGGTATTCTCGCGCAAGAAACCCTATGCAGGTCTTTCTCCTGAACTTCAGCGTACTTACGGTCTTTTCGTGCTGATGTTCCTTCTTCGCGGTATGCCGTTTGTAGACCTTGCCTATCTGCGCAAGTGCGATCTCAGCGATGGACGTATTATGTATCGTCGCCGTAAGACAGGGCGTCTGCTTTCAGTGCGTCTCACTCCCGTAGCTTTGCGCCTGATAGCTCGCTATGGTAATGCTGATCCGTCGTCGCCATACCTTTTCCCAATCCTGCGTTCTTCCTCTCCAGAGGAAGCCTATTCCGAATACCGCCGCGCCCTTCGTGGTTTCAATCGTCGACTCCGTATGCTTGGCTTGCGTCTGGGTTTAAACAGTACTCTCAGTACCTACTGCGCACGCCATACATGGGCCACTGTAGCTTATCATAGCGAGATTCATCCGGGAATTATCAGCGAGGCGATGGGACATTCTTCTATTACAGTCACCGAGACATATCTTAAACCCTTCAACGACATGAAGATAGACGAAGCGAACGCCAAAGTTGTCGGCAGCGTGATGGGGGGGGGTAATTTTTGGTAATGCACTAAAAAAGAAGCCGTTACTTCGTAGGCAACGGCGTGCTTATTCGGTGCAAAGATGGATATATTTCATGAAATAGCAAAACAAATCAAAAGGAAATTGAACTGAGAGACTAAAAAAAAGAGAAAAACACAAAAAATACTATGAAAATGTAGCTCCTACTTCCTTCAAATGCTACGTTTAGAGACATGACGTTTCTTCCCCTTCGTCTTCTGAAAAAAACAAGGGTAAAAATATTTCTGTGCCCATGCAATGTGTTTATCAAGATTTATTATTTAGACAGGTCTGTGTGTCGGTTTTGCCGTTACCTACGAAGTAACGGACATACATATTATTGGAACTTAGTGTTTAATAATATATTATTAATGTAATTTTAAGTAATTATGAAGAAAAAATTCGTAAAAGCTATGCTCTTAGGAGCTATGGTGTTTGCAGTCGGTACAGCTGTAACTAGCTGTAAAGACTACGATGACGACATCAACAGCCTGCAGGAACAGATTGCTTCTATTAATAAGATAGGAGCTGATGTTACGACAGCAGACATGAATGCCGCTATCAATAGCGCTGTTTCTGGTCTGCAGTCAAAATTGGATGATTTGGCAGGTAAAGTAGCAAGTGCAAAAGATGTTGAAGCATTGCAGACTGCAGTTAAAGAATTGAAAGCTGCTGTTGCTAAAGGTGCAACTAAAGAAGAATTGTCTCAGTTGACTACTAAATTGAACGAAGAAGTTTCTAAGTTAGACGCTTCTATCGCAAAGAACGTAGGTGCTGCTAAGGAAGAATTGCAGGGCAAGATCGATCAGCTGGAAAAAGACATGCAGAAGGCTGATAAAGACGCTGCTGAAAAGATGACTAAGGAATTGGCTGACTTAAAGTCAGAAATGCAGGAGTTGATCAGTGCTAATGCAAAATCAATCGCAGACCTTACTTCTAAGATTGCAGATTACGAAAATATTCAGAATGCCATTGCTGAATACGAAAAGGCAAAGGGTACTTATTTGACAAGCAAAGATATCGAAGGCTTCTTGAAAGAAGATGCTGTTAAAGATATCGTAGACGCACGCGTAGTTGAAGCTTTGAAGTCTACTACTGGTGCAAGTGCAGCTATTCAGAAATACGTAGAGGATGCTATTTCTACTTTCTACACTGCTCAGATTAAGAATGTATATTTGACTACTGATGCTTACAACGCTGCTATGGTAGAGTTGGACAAGAAGATTGAAAAGATGGTAAGCTCTGAAGACGCAGACTACCAAAGAATCTTCACTCGCCTGAACAAGTTGGAAGAATACAAACTTTCTGCATGGGAATAAGTAATCAATAGCTTGGGTGAAAAGAACACTATCGAAAAGGTTGAGAAGTTGACAGCTGCAATGGGTGAAATCACTAACTTGCAGGAAGAATTGAGCGGATACGTAAAAACTGAAACTCTTGACAACTACTTGAAGACTGTTGATTTGAAAGCTGAAATAGATAAATATTTAGCTGACAAAGAAAATGCTTTCGTTAAAGAATTGGATGATTTGAAAACACAATTCGCTGCTTCACAGAAAAAGATTCAGAGCGTTTCATTTGTTCAGACTAACGTAGATAGAACAGTTACTTTTGATACTTGGTATGCTTTGAAAAAAACAGTTTCTGCTAATACTAGACTTAATTCAGAGTCTTGGAAGAATATTAGCGGTGACTCTAAACAGAAAGTTACTTTCCGTGTGTCTCCGGCAAGTGCTGCTGCCGATTTTGCTGCAAACTATGATGTAACATTCAGTGCAGATGCTGAAATTTCAAGAGCTGCTAAAACAGACGCATTCGAAGTAGTTGGCGAACCAGTTGTAGAAGACGGCTTTGTTACTTATACTATTAAGTCTAAGGCATCTAAGAGCTACGCTGTATGTATGCACGTTACTACTAAAGAAGATAAGGTTGCTACATTAGGTCAGAGCGATATCACTTCTGATTACTTCGCAGCTATGGTTGAAGATAAATTTGTCTATGGTGTACGGCGTGTGGCTGATCCTAAAGTTAATAAGGAAATCTGCTTCGAACATGAAGGTGCATCTGTAAATTATACAGAAGTTGGTGAATATATATTGAACCTTTGTAATGTGAATGGTTACAGACGTTATTCTGAAAAACTTTCTGAATCAACATTCGATGCTAGCTTGTTGACAACTAAATATTCTATTGATGAAAATGATTTCTTCAATATTAATGATGGCGTTGTTAGCTTGAAACAATATGGTCGTCCAAGTTATAAGGGCCAACAAATCCTTGTTAAAGCTGACGTTGTAATTGCTGGTAGTGCAAACTTGAATGATTATACAGTATTAGGAATTGTTACTGCTGTTAACGATGTTAAGAGAGCAGTTGTTACTTATAACGAGCCAATTAAGCTTAAATGGTCTAATGACAATCAGTATATTGATGCTGAAAACTTCCCATTGAGCACAATCTATAATCACACTGATGTAAGATTGACTAAGAAAGAATTTGAAGCTCTTCACGCTGAACCTATTAATGATGCGAAAGCTAAGTTTGTAGTTGGTGATCAAAATGTTCTTACTGCTGTAGTTAACGGTGAAACTCCTGTTGGAACTTATTCTATCTCAGTTGTATTCGTAGATGGAGAAGGTGAAAGAGAAATCACTGTAAATGCTACTGTTATAGTAGAAAATCCGACTATCGCAGGATTGAAGACTAATCCTGATTTGTGGGCTGGTTCTGAAACTGCAGGTCAAGTAGGTATGACTCCGACATTGACTCCTAATGATGAGACCCCATCTGATATCACATTAGGTCTTGATTTGAGAACATTGTTCCTTAACTACGATGATATTAAAACGGCTGTAGATAAAATCCCAGGTGCAAACTTGAATTTGATTGTTGTAGATCAGGAAGGTAAAGAAGTTACATCTGATTCTCATTACCCAGCAGCTGGAGTTGCTTTCAATGGAGCTTATTTGCAATTGTATAAGGATGCATTTGATGTTGCTAAGACTCAGCTTTCTATCAAAGCTACTGTAACATTGGATGGTACTCAGAAACCGCTCCAGGAATTCAAGGCTGCGTTGTCTATCAACAATATCAGTGGTAAATGGATTACCTCAGTTCGGGATAACCGAGTGTTTTATACAATATAAATGCAGCGTGAAA
>ENA-OPNF01000290-OPNF01000290.1-human-gut-metagenome-genome-assembly--contig:-NODE-290-length-15400-cov-4.913718_pt1 | contig 15400 bp, 14 predicted proteins | sample MGYA00241534_ERZ501765 | MGnify/ENA primary metagenome ERZ501765 (study PRJEB25962, sample SAMEA2042567) | human gut metagenome | biome: human gut; feature: human-associated habitat; material: faeces... | reverse complement strand
GCGAAGATGCGAGATTCCTGAAGCATCACGGTTTCGACTTCAATGCCATCGAGAGTGCGGCGAAGAATAATGCACGTGGTGGAAAGGTGCATGGAGCCAGTACCATCAGTCAGCAGACTGCTAAGAATGTCTTCCTGTGGCCTGGCCGTTCATGGACCCGCAAGGGATTTGAAGTCTACTTTACCTTCCTCATCGAAATGATGTGGAGCAAGCAGCGCATCATGGAGGTTTATCTCAACAGCATTGAGATGGGACCGGGTATCTATGGTGTGGATGCGGTTGCAGAATATCATTTCGACAAGAAAGCGAAAGATCTGTTTCGTGGCGAGTGTGCGCTGATAGCAGCAACACTTCCTAATCCGCGCAAATTCAGTTCGCTGCATCCTAGCGCTTATATGAAGAAGCGCCAGCGACAGATAGAACATCAGATGAGATTTATCCCTACCTTCCCTCGTGAGGGTGAAGATTTCGACCCGGGCACAGCTGTGGGAGGATATAGGGGAAAGTGAAGAATGAAGAGTGAAGAATGAAGAGTGAAAAATCTGGTAAATATTGATTAATGGATTTACTGAACGACTTGAACGAAGCGCAGCGTGCTGCGGTAGAATATATTGACGGACCTTCGCTGGTGATAGCCGGTGCAGGTTCGGGTAAAACGCGTGTGCTTACTTATAAGATAGCTTATCTCCTGAGCCAGGGCATGAAACCCTGGAGCATCATGGCGCTCACCTTTACCAACAAGGCGGCAAGAGAGATGAAGGAACGTATCGGAAAACTGGTGGGAAATGACCTCGCCCAGCATCTCTATATGGGTACCTTTCACAGCATCTTCTCCCGAATCCTGAGAGCGGAGGCTGAGCATATCGGCTTCAACAACAACTTTACCATTTATGACGAAAGTGACTCGCGCTCGCTGATCAAGGCGATAGTGAAGGAGATGGGGCTGGATGATAAGAAGTATAAGCCTGCTGCCGTTCATGCCAAGATTTCGATGGCGAAGAACAACCTGATGAGTGCTGCGGCTTATGACAGCGATGCGGCTATCTTCGAGCAGAACAAGCGTGCGCAGATGCCTGAGGTTGGTAAGATTTTCGTGACTTACGTGCAGCGCTGCAAGCAGGCCAATGCCATGGATTTCGATGATTTGCTGACACTTACCTATCAGCTCTTCAGGGAACATGAGGATATTCGCCACAAATATGCCGCCCGCTTCGATTATGTCCTGGTGGATGAGTATCAGGATACCAATCACGTTCAGATGTCTATCGTCATGCAACTCTGTCAGGAGAAGCAGCGTGTTTGTGCCGTGGGTGATGACTCGCAGAGTATCTATAGTTTCCGTGGTGCCAATATCGATAATATTCTCAACTATCAGCGCCAGTTTCAGGGCACGCGTCTCTTCAAACTGGAACAGAACTACCGCTCTACCCAGACCATCGTTGAGGCGGCTAACAGTCTGATCAAGCATAACCGCAACCAGATTCCTAAGGATGTGTTCAGCGAGAATGCGAAGGGTGAGAAGATTCAGTATAAGCCTGCTTACAGCGACAAGGAAGAGGCGGCGATTGTGGCGAAGGACGTGAAGCGTATCCGGCGCGAGGATGGATGCCAGTATAGTGATTTTGCCATTCTCTACCGTACCAATGCCCAGAGCCGCAGCTTCGAGGAGGAGTTCAGAAAGCAGGGTATTCCTTATCGCATTTATGGAGGACTGAGTTTCTACCAGCGCAAGGAAATTAAGGATATTATTGCATATTTCCGTCTGGTGGCGAATCCGGATGATGAAGAGGCTATCAAGCGTATTATCAACTATCCGGCTCGTGGAATCGGTGCTACTACGGTGCTGAAGATTGCTGACTGTGCCCATCAGAACCAGGTGAGTTTCTGGGAGGTAATCGGTGCCCCTGAGCGGTATGGACTGGCGGTTACAAAGGGTACGATGAACAAGCTGGAAACTTTCAGATTGCTAATTTCTTCGTTTATCGAACGGGCTCAAACTACGGATGTCTATGAATTGGGTGATGCCATTATCAAGGAGAGTGGCATCAGTCAGGATATCATGTCGGGCAAGGATGCCGATGATCTGGCACGTCAGGAGAACCTGGAGGAATTCTTGAGCGGTATGTCGGCTTTTGTGGAGGAACGCCGTGAAGAGGGTAGGTTTGATGAACTCTTCCTGCAGGATTATCTGCAGGATGTGGCTCTGCTTACCGATGCTGACAGCGATGGTGATAAGGATGAACCTCGTGTTTCTCTGATGACGGTTCATGCTGCCAAGGGTCTGGAGTTTCCTACGGTATTCGTGGTTGGTTTGGAAGAGAATATCTTCCCAAGTCCGCTTTCTGCTGCTTCGCTCAGAGAACTGGAGGAGGAACGAAGATTGCTTTACGTTGCCATTACTCGAGCTGAGAAACATTGTATCCTGACGAACGCCAAGAACCGCTGGCGATATGGCAAGATGGAGTTTGATAATCCGAGTCGGTTTATCGATGAGATTGACGGCAAGTTGATTGATAGCCAGGATGAGGCTGGTGGAAGCTTGTTTGGCTCTATGTCTGAATCAAGGCTTGGTTCAAGGTCTGGTTCGATGTTTGGCTCCAGAGCTGATTCGATGTCTGACCAGCCGGAGTGGGCGAGAGCGCAACGTTCTCGCAGACCGTGGGAGGATGCTGAGCAGCCTAGATACAGTAGCAGGTATCAGAATTCCAAACCGGTAGCATCGCAGTTTGTAGCAGATCCTAAGCCTTCTCTCTTTGATGATGAACCGGAGACTTCACATACTTCCGGACGCTCATCTCTCTCTGAAGGTAATTTCAAGTCTGTTAGAGCGCTGAATGCAGCTAAACGTTACATGGAGACGCATTCTTCTCATCCTGCTTCTCGCAGTACAGGATCTTCTGCAGCATCAGTTTCTTCTTCTGCAGCTTCATCTGCTGGCAGTTCTTCTTGTGGTTTGCAGGAGGGAATGAAGATTGAACATCAGCGTTTTGGACGGGGAACGGTGTTGAAGATTGAAGGTACTGGTGAGAATACGAAGGCTACGGTTGAGTTCGTTCATTCTGGCACCAAACAGCTTCTGCTGAAATATGCCAAGTTTACGGTAGTAGATTAAGTTCAGTAGTCTGATTTTGCGTTTTTAATAATATATTAGGGCTCTTTAGTATGCTAAAGTACTAAAGAGTCTTAATTTTTTATGTAATTATTTGTTCTTCTTGTAACTTTTGTTTATATTTAAAGGTTTATCTTGTTTTGAAGTTCTCTCTTACAGGTAGAATCTTATAATATAGATAAAGAGTTATAAAAATAGATTGGGCAAGGTCATCTCTGGTCTTGCCCTTTTTGTTTCTATATACTATAACTTGAAAAAGCGTCCCCGCAGTAGCCTCACGGTTACTACGGGGACTTATATTACTAACATCTAACTTTAGCATTTTTGTTTAAACTTAAAAACGAATTCTTTATGAGAGTAATTTCTCCATTATCTATAAACATAAACCAAGTATCTCATATATTGCAAGTAACTTGTATCCTGCAAATATCTTGTATCCTTAAATGCAAGTTCTTAGAAAAGTTAAACCCATAAATCAGTATCTCTACTAATATCTTGATTATTTTTATTTTATTGCTTTTTGTCTGTTTAATATTTAATACTTTTAATTTACAATGCAAAGATATAAAAAAAATGGGTAAACTCCAAATTAATTTTGTTTTATTTTGTGTTAAATGGCTTTTATCGTACTTATGCGGCGTTTTTTAAGGATTAACTGGCAAAGTTAAAAGGGTGTATCATAAACATTCAAATGCTTTATGATACACCCTCTTTCTCAGGATTCTGAATATTTTTTCGTGTTTATAACGCTTCGTCTTCAGGACGTGGCATCTGTGTCTGGGGCTTCTGTTTCTTGCCTGACTTCATGAATAGTTTCTTCTTCTTGAGCCATGCAGCCTTGCGTATTTCGTATTCTTCGCGATGACGCTCCAAAAAATTATCTGCCATGTTTTGTTTCCTTTTTTACTTTGCGTTATGAATGCTTATTCTTTTTCTTTAAACTTACTGTAAATCACCTTTATCTGTATAGGACTTGTCGCCTTGCCGTTGCTGTCGGTGGTTATTACACCTCTTTTCAGTCGGGTAGAAGCGAGTGACATATCGTGATTAATCTTGGAGATGACGGTAGTATGTCCCTGTGCGGTTGTGATGATGTTTACAGGAACCAGTACTACTTTATTCCAGTTTTCTCCCTTGCCCTTGTTCTTATACATGGCAGAAACCAGGTTGGCGATATTCTGGAATGTATAGGCATTCTTATAAGTACCTGTACTGCTGTAGCTTGTGGTATAAGAAGTACGGCTATCTGCCAACTTGCTCTTTTCGAAGAACGACTGCAAACTGTCTTTCTGAACCATCAGGATGGTGCTTGGTGTAGCAAAGTTGTATGGGTTGTCTTCGTTGTCATTGTTGAGTCGTGGGAAAGAGATGGTAGCTGTGTTGAGCGTATCCTTCTCATGACCTTTCATGATGTCTTCGATAGGGAGGGTAACCTCGGTGAAGATACCTGCTGGCGACTTGAGGTAAGTACAGTTCTGCCGACTTGCCAAGGAGTCCAAGTTCGTGGTATCGTTCTCAATCTTGTTGAGCTGCAATACCTCTTCTGTACCATCGAAACGGTTGTATCCGATGCCTACAGCTATACTGTCTGTAACGCCGTCCTTTGCCTTGATGGTCTTGTGGCGGGTCCAGTAGAAGATAAGCTCTGTATTCCAGATCTTAGCCATGTTACCCGTACCGCCTACATTCTTGATGAAGAAGCCAGGGCAGACGTTGTGCAGGAACTTGTAGTTGGTCTTGAAGTACTCAGGATGTTCTGCGTATGTTTGCATGATGTAAGAACCATAGTTCTTGTATGTCTTACCATCTTTCTCATACTTCTTATTCAAGTAAATCTTGAAGTTCTTGACATCTGATGTATTGCTCAAGTTGTAATTACTGCTCCAATGCTGGTTGTTTTCGCTTACCCAGCCTTCCTTGAAGACATCATAATCAGAGTAATACTCCTTATCTTCTGCCATCGGCTTTGTCATCTCATAGGCTGTCACCTTCATTGGGGCGATAGTATCGCCGTAGCTGGCATTGTATGAAACCAGGAGGTAGCATGAGTCTGCTTCGATAGAACCTTTGTTTGCCTGCTTGATGTAATCGAGTGTATCTATAGAGAAAGTAGGCAATACGCTCAACTGGGTCATGTAGTCACCCTTTACATAGTTGCCGGTTTCCGGGTCTTTCATCTTACCGATGAGACCGCTGTTGTTGCGGCTCAATACGGCACCTGAAACCATAGACTTTGTAGCTACAGGAAATACTGCGCTAGTGATGTTGATGTTGTCAATATCGTTAGTGATGCTACCACCGATTCCCTCGGTGGTGTCATCACATGCAGCGAAAGTAAGCGCTGCTATTACTAATACTGTTAAGAGTCTTAAAATTTTCATTATCCTTGTATGTATGTGTCTCTGTTGTCGGAATTTTATTCTGCGTCAGGACAAACCTTGTTGATGAAGTCTGCGTATGGCTCCTGGATTTCTTCTCCCGGATAAGCCAGTACAGGCTTGTTCTTCTCCTTCGCATAATCAAAGAGAATCTGGTTAGCTTCTTCTTCACCTTCTACCACACCGTCGCTATAGTCGATGGCAAGTTTGCCGAGCTCAATGAAGTTGAAGTCGTCCTGATAGCCGTCGAGCAGTTCAGACTTGGCATCGCGGAAGGCAACGCAACGTTTGAAGTTGGTACCCAGTTCACCCTTGAGTTCGTTGGTATAGAGAGCGGTAATCACCTTTGATTCTGCAAATGAAGGCTCTTCGCTGTAGGCTGTCTTTACATAGAATGGCACTACTGCGCTAGCCCAACCCTGGCAGACAATCACATCAGGCTGCCAGCGGAGCTTCTTCACGGTTTCCAATACGCCACGTGCGAAGAAGATAGCTCTTTCTCCGTTGTCGGCATATTCCTTTCCGTTTTCATCGGTGCCCATCTGGCGGCTCTTGAAATAGTCGTCATTATCGATGAAATAAATCTGCTGTCGTGTTGTTGGTATAGATGCAACCTTGATGATCAGCGGATGGTCTGTATCATCTATAATAAGGTTCATACCAGACAGGCGAATGACCTCGTGCAATTGTCCGCGACGCTCGTTGATGGTGCCCCACTTAGGCATGAAGGTGCGGATCTCAAAACCTGCTTCCTGCATCTTCTGAGGCAGTTCGCGTCCCATGATTGACATGTGAGACTCGGCTACGTATGGGTCGATCTCCTGATTGATAAATAATACTTTTTTTGCCATAAAAATTAATTTTATTCTTACGAATTACGTGCAAAGGTACAAAAAAAACTTCAAATAGGGGCATTTTTTTCTCCGAAATTCATTATTTTCGGCATTAATTCGCATATTTTTAGGTTTTTTCTTTCTCATTTGAGAAAAAAGTTGTTATTTTGCACCCGAAAACAGATTATGACGATGAAAGTATTCAATAAGATTGTTGACCTCCAGAACGAACTCTTCATGTGTCGTAAGGAGGAAAAGGAAATCGGCCTTGTGCCAACTATGGGTGCGCTGCATGAGGGTCACGCCTCTCTTGTTAAGCGCAGTGTGAAGGAAAATGGCGTGACTGTGGTTTCTGTGTTCCTGAATCCTACACAGTTTAATGATCAGGGTGACTTGGATCGCTATCCTCGTACCCTCGATGCTGACTGCAAGCTCTTGGAGGCTTGTGGTGCTGACTATGTGTTTGCACCATCGGTGAAGGAGATGTATCCTACACCAGATACACGCCACTTTGAGTTTCCACCTGTTTCTACCGTGATGGAGGGTGCCAAGCGCCCGGGTCATTTCAATGGTGTATGTCAGGTAGTGAGCCGTCTTTTCTATATCGTTCGACCAACTCGTGCTTATTTCGGTGAGAAGGATTGGCAGCAGATTGCTGTCATCAAGCAGCTCGTGAAGTACATCAACAGCGATGTGCAGATTGTGGAGTGCCCTATTGTCCGTGATGAGGACGGTTTGGCTAAGAGCAGCCGTAATACTTTGCTGGCTCCTGATGAGCGTGCCATTGCGCCAAACATCTATAAGGCCCTGAAGGAGAGTGTGGAGTATGCCAAGACTCATACCGTACAGGAAACTCATGATAAGGTGGTTGCCGACATCAATGCTGTAGAGGGTCTGGAGGTAGAGTATTTCCAGATTGTGGATGGCGACAGCCTGCAGGATGTTTCTTCATGGGAGGATAGTGCCTATGTGGTAGGGTGCATCACCGTTTATTGCGGTAAGACTCCTATCCGTCTCATCGACCATATCAAGTATAAGGGATAATTCCTCGATAGATATTCTTTATTAAGTTTAATCCGTAACAGATCAAGTAATAACAGAACAATGCAGATAGAAGTATTGAAGAGTAAGCTCCATTGTGTGACCGTAACTGAGGCTAACCTGAATTATATGGGTAGCATCACCATCGATGAGGACTTGATGGACGCTGCTAATCTGATAGCAGGCGAGAAGGTTCAGATTGTAGACAACAACAATGGTGAGCGCTTGGAGACCTATATTATCAAGGGTGAGCGTGGCAGCGGTTGTATCTGCCTGAACGGTGCTGCAGCCCGCAAGGTGCAGGTGGGCGATACCGTCATCATCATCGCTTATGCCCTGATGGACTTTGAGGAGGCTAAGACCTTCAAGCCAACCGTAGTATTCCCAAAAGAGGGAAACAGGGTTTAATATTCAATGGAAACAAAAGAAAGGGTGTGTCATGGACTTATGGCACACCCTTTCTTTTGTTATGGTGAGGACGAATCACATCGCTCTTGTTCACCACGTTGTCGCCATCCTTGGCGCTGATAGGGATAAATAAGGTGTAATTACTATATAATTTAAGGTGTAATTGCGATGGGTTAAGGATAGATCTCGATATGGCTGCTGCCGGAGTTGCCATTCTTGATAATCCTTATCTGGGTGGTGATGCGCTCGCTCATCGTGTCGGTATGACTGATGACGCCCACCTTCTTGCCTTGCGAACTTTGCAGCATGGCGAGGGAGTCGATGACGGTGGCTAAGGTATCGGGGTCGAGGGTTCCGAAGCCTTCGTCGATGAACAGGTTCTCGAAGGAGATGTTGCGGGAGGATAACGCCGACAGGCCCAAGGCTAGACCCAGACTCACGATGAAGGTTTCGCCACCTGATAGGGAGGTGGTGTCTCGGATATCGTCGGCACGGTCGTGGTCGATGACTCGAATGCCCAGCGAATGCTTTACCTGCTGCAGTTCGTAACGGCTGTTGAACTTTCTGATTTCCTGGTTGGCGTGCGCTATCAGGAAACTGAGCGTATAGCATTGGGCTATCTTGCGCAGCGTCTTTCCGTCTGCTCCGATGGCATCCGTAATGGCTGTCCAGTCATCCTTTTCCAGTGTTACGAGATTCAGAGCCTCAGCCTTGTCGCCCAACTGCTTCACGGCTTCCTGATGGTTCTGCATCCTGGCGTTGGCAGCAATCAGTTCGTTGCGCTGGCTTCTCTCCTGATACTCCTGCTGAATGGCTAAGAGAACATCACGGGTTTGGGCAGGCTGATGTTCCAAGTGCTGCTGATGCGCCTTTTCTGCACTTTGGTAAAGGGCGGTAGTTGAAGCCACGGCTTTCTCCTTTTCGTCCTTTTCCCGTCGGATGGCATTCCAGTCTTCGGCAGAGTGAAGCATCTCCCGGATGGTATTTCGGTTGATAAGGCTTGGTTCGATACTTCTTTCCTCGATGCCTTCCTCCTCGGAGTCTTTTCCTTCGATGCTCTTTTCTTCAAACTGCTTGTTATATTCCTCAATCCAAAGGTCGAGTTCCTTTTCCTTCGCTTGCAGATTCTCTTTCATCGTTTTGTTCTGAGACAGCATGGTTTGATGCGAACCTTTACTGTTGGCGAGTTCAGCCCTCAGTTTGTTGATATTCTCGTTCTGGTTATCTGCTGCTTTCGTTGCCTCATCCTTTGCTGCTGTCAGTCTTTGTTCAGCCGCATCTGGTTCTTCTCCATTCAGAATCTGCTTATATTTCTCCTGCCATTCCTCCATTTCCTTCTTGGCGCTATTCCATGTCTGAAGGGCTTTCCCGTAAGCCTCCTCCTTGCTCTTCTGCTGTGAGATGAGGTTGGTTGTAAGTGCTTTCTGCTCAGCTAGTTTTGTGGCGCAGGTTGAAGTGCTTTCTTGGGCTTTGTTCTGTATAGTAGAAGCCTTGCTTTCATACGTAGCTTCATCCTTCACAGCCGTGTCCTTGAGTTGGGTCAGCCGTTCTATCTCTTTCTGAATCTTGTTAAAGAGGCTCAGTTTGCTGCTCGCATCTTTCGCCTTGTTTTCATAGATAGGCAAAAGCGATTTCAGTTCTGCCTCAGCCTTCGGAATCTTTGGATACTGGGCGATGAGCGCCTTCCATTCCTCTTCGTAACTGGCGATTTCTCCCGACAGCTTTTCCTGTTGTTTCTGGAGCGTCTGTACTTCGCCGTCGTTCTGTTTTCTTTCGCCGGAAAGATCCTTCTCCTCTTTCTGCTGCTGTTTCAGCAGATCTTCCTTGACTTTCAGAAGTTGCGAGAGTTCTGTGGTGGCTTCCTCAAACTGTCTGTTGTCGGTATGATAAGGATGGGTTGTGCTGCCGCAGAGCGGACAAGGTTTGCCTTCGGTCAGGTTGGCACGATGAATCTCCCATTTCTCACTCACCATGAGGGTATAGGCATTTCTCAGCGTCAGGGTCTCTTGGGTCAGCGCCTCGATGGTCAACTTGCCCAGCGCTTCATCTATCTCTGCGTTTCTCTTGCCCAAGAACAGGATGCGCTCCTCATTCTTCTGCTTTTCTGTTGTGGCAGTATCGAGATGAGCTACAACCTTGATGGCTTGCTGGACATCCTGCAGTTTCTTTTCGGCTGCCGATTTATGGCTCTGCAGTTCCTCTATATTCTGTCCGGCAGTCTTGTTTCTTTCCGTCTCCCAAGCCTGTTCTGCGGCTTGCGTCGCTTCGTGCAGAACCTGTTTCTGCTTGGCAATCTCTTCCTGTGTCGCTTTGAGAGCAAGGTTCGCTTTCTCCGTTTCAGCTTCCCATTTTTGGATGTTTCGGGCGTTTTCCTCCACATCTCTTTGGGCAGTTAGATTCTCTTTCTGTGCCAACTCCAATGCCTCTTTCTTTTCTTTCAGATTCGGCATCGCCGCTTCCATTTTTGTTTTCAGCGCCCTTGCTTCAGCGATGACCGGCAGCGCCTTTTCCAGCTGTTCCTGTGCCTTGCCGACTGCTTCCTTCAGACTGGCGAGAGTTTTCTCGCTTTCGTCGATGGCAGACTCTTGACTTTTGATGTTTCCTTCCGCTTTCAGAATGTTTTCTTCCTGCTCGTGGATGCTTTGCGTCTGTCGCTCTACTTCCTGCAGCAGGTTGACGGCTGGCTGTACTTCATCGTGCAACTGCAGACGGAGAATCTGGGCTCGCATCGCTTTAATGGCATCTGCTGCTTGTTCCATATCAGTCTGGTAGATAGTGATTTGCTTGTTTTGCTTATCGTTTTCCTCAAACCATTGCAGGTCTTTCGAGATGGCTTGCAACTGGCTGTCGAGTTCCTTCTCAGCCTTTTCCAAGCGGTCGATTTCCTCCTTCAGTTGGGCGAGTTCTTCATCATTCAGCAGGTTCTGTTTTACGGCTTCCACCGATGCTGCCATCTGGTTGTAGGCATCCGTCGCCTGGTCTTTCGCCTTCTTGATTTCAGTAGCGATGTTCGTATAAGTTTCCTCGCATCCGATGAGTTTTTCCAGGAGTTCGTACCGTTCGTTTTCCTTTGCTGTCAGGAAGTTGGCAAACGAGCCTTGGGCGATGAGTACGGTACGGAGAAACTGGTCGTAGTCGAGTCCGATGATGTTCGGCAGCTCGTTCCAGTCGGCAGTTTCCTCTGTTATCTCTTCTCCGTTTCTCGTGATTTTATAGAGCGCAGTCTTGGCGTTCTCGTAGCGCACTCTCTGGAATCTGACGTGCCATTCTGCGCGGTAGATGCTGCCGTTGTTGGCAAGGAAGGTGAGTTTGCTGTAGCCTTCCTTCTTGCCACGTGTCAGGATGTTTCTACTGTCGGTAGGTGCCAGACGGTTGTTTTCGCTGGCATCGGCAGCTCCGAAAATCTCGATGTTCTGGTTCTTGTCGCCTTTCTTCCTGGGGTAGCGAGGGGCGCGGTTGTAGAGGGCAAGGCAGATAGCATCGAGTAGGGTAGACTTGCCACTTCCCGTCGGACCTACGATGCTGAAGATGGTACTCTCGCCTAAGGCACCTTCTTCAAAGTTGATGACCTCGCCTCCCTGTTTGTCAAGCGAAGCGAGGTTGAGTATTTCGAGTTGTAGGAATTTCATAATGATGATGTCGTTAATAAATCGGATAACATTTTCTCCTGTCTTTCGTTCATCGGAACGTTGTGTCTGATGGCGAAGGCTTCTTTCAGCGTGTCGAGCGGAGGACGGTTGATGATGTCTTCTATGCTGGTGATGTGCTGGGAACCCTGGATGGTGGAGAGGTCCAGTTGCGGGATGATGCGCTGGATTTTGCAGAGCACGGCATCCTTTTCGTTGACGAGTTTCTCCAGTTCCTTGATGTCATCGCTGGTCAGTTTCTCCTGTTTCACCTTCAGCATCACGTAGTCGAAATAGTCGCTCAGTTCGCCGTCTGTTCTCTCTGAAAGTTCAGAATTGATGAGCTTCTGCCATTTCTTGAAGGTCAGTTCTTCCTCATCTTCGGGCAGGATGCGGAGGGCGTGCTGAGGCTTGTATTCCAGGAAATCTACTTTCCATTCCTTGCTCTTGCCGGTTTCCTTTCCTTCCTCCTCTTCTCCGTGTTCTATGGTGATGAGGTCGATGCCGTGGGTGTAGTCTTTCTCGGCAAACGACATCGGGAGGATACTTCCCGTATATCTTGCCCAGTCGGTGTTCCAGATATGTTGCCGCTTGTGGATGTGTCCGCAAGTCATATAGTCGGGATGGTCGTTCCATCCTTCCAGGTCCACTTCCTCCTGTCCGCCGATGATGATTTTCTCGCTCGCATCCTTTTTGGCGATGTCCGAACCCTTGGCGTACATGTGTGCCATCATGATGCACTTCCTGCCCGGGTATTTCTTTCGAGCCTCAGCCGTCAGTTCTCTCAGAAAGTCGTTGACTCCCTGCGAGTAGCTGGCGTTCTGCACCACATCGCTTCTAAGGAAAGGTACGGCGAGGATGATAACTTCTTCTCCTGCCTCGTTGGTTACGGGGATGATGAGGTCATCGAAGGAATAGATCCAATGTCCGCCGGTTTTATTATCGTCCTCGCTTTCTCCCTGCTTCCAGATTTTCCTTACGTTTCCTCTTATTTCCACATGGTATCGGGTGAGCAGCGGACGGGGAGCCTCCAGTCGGCTGGCGGAATCGTGGTTGCCGGCGGTAATGATGACCTGCATGTTAGGGCACAGTTGGGTAGCATCGGCAAGAAACTCGTAATAAACGGTCTGTGCCGCTGCCGATGGATTTCCGTTATCGAAGATGTCTCCTGCTATGAGGAGAGCATCGGGTTTTTGTCCAGCTATCTGTTCCAGGAGCCATTTCAGGAAATGCTTGTGTTCCGGCAGACGGTCGTTGCCGTGAAACAGGTTGCCCAGATGCCAGTCGCTGGTTGCTAATATCTTCATACTCATAAGAATGTCTAATCTTAGTCTTTTTCTTTGTCTTTGGTTTGCAATCCTTTGACCTTTTGCTTGCAATCTGACTACAAAGTTAACACAATTATTTGGGATACGCAAAGAAATAAGCTCAAAAAACGAAGAATTATGGCCGGAATAGTAAAGATATTCAGGAAAAGTCTTGTTTTATATCTGATAAAGTTGTATCTTTGCAAGGTCGAAATCTTCGTTCACCGACGTTGAACCGCCATTCAGCGACGGTGAACGGAGATTTCTCCTAGGATTAAATACTTTTCTTCCTAGGTTTGTGGTCTTTTCTTCTTAGGTATGATCATAAATACTGTAGGATGCAAAGGCTGCTGCAATAAGGAGTGATAACAATCTTAATAAGAAAGGAAACTGATATGGCTAAGTACAAGTTGCAAGAGTTGAATGATTTGCGTGATGAAGGCAAGCGCAGAGTTTATCCCAAGATGGTGACCAACCGTACACTATCCCGAAAAGAGTTCGTCAAGATGATGCAGAACTACCATCGCGGTATTTCGGAAAGTACCACGGAGGCTGTATTGACCGATGTGGTTGATATGCTGACAGACATGCTCTCCATGGGGTACAACGTGAATCTGGAAGGTTTCGGCACCTTCTCCCTCTCCCTCGCTTTCGAGGATGAGAAGCCTAGGGAAATTCTGAATCCAGATGATAAGATGACGTACCGCAAGGTGGGAGTGAAAGACATCAACTTCAAGGCGTCCCCTGAGTTTATCAAGGATGTGAAGCGTGAAACTGATCGTGACCTGGAGCGTGATATGGGTGGTGTAAAGGTTATCCGTAAGCAGCTGTATTCCAAGGAAGAACGCATCGCCCGAGCCCTGGAGGTGATAGAGAAGAACGGAGTCCTCACCCTAGGCGATTATGCCTCCATCAACAACCTGAGCCGTACTTCCGCCTCTATGGAACTGAAGGAGCTGACCTGTGATAAATCTTCGCCGATAGATTCACTAGGCCGCGGCAGCCATAAGGTTTGGGTGAAGAGAAAGGAATAAATGCAAATATCTCTCAGAATATTTGTTAGTTTCAATTCTTTTTCGTATTTTTGCGGTGTAATTTAAATGGTAGTGTTATGACAACAGTAACAAGGGAACATCTTGAAGATGAGGTACTCAAGTCGATTCAGAAGAAAGCGGAGTCGATTATGCCGAAAGATGCCAAGGTTATTCTTTTCGGGTCAAGGGCCAGAAGGGATGCCAAGGCAGATTCCGACTGGGACATCCTTGTGCTTCTGAATAAGGATAAGATAGACGAGCAGGATCATGATAATTATACCTATCCTCTTTGGGAATTGGGTTGGCAAATTAATCAGATGATTCATCCGATAGTGTATTCGATGAAGGATTGGAACAGCAAAAAAGGCAGTCCTTTTTATAATAACGTGGAAGAGGAAGGGGTGATGCTATGCTAGAGAGTCAACAACGTAGAGATCTTGTACGCTACAGGATAGAAAAAGCTTATAAGAGTTTTGAAGAGGCTAAAGGTGTGGCAAAATTGAAGTTTTGGAATTTGACGGGAAATCGTTTGTATTATACTGTATTCCATATGGCTTCTGCATTGTTACTTGACAAGGGCTTTACTGCAAAGACTCATGCCGGTGTAATACATTTAGTTGGAGAGAAATTTATTGCAACAGGTTTGTTGGATCGAACTTATGGAAAGTTGTTCTCTCGTCTTTATGAGCTTCGGCAGTCTGGTGATTATGATGATACCTTTGATGCTACAGAAGAAGAGGTCTTGCCGTATTTTGAGAAAGTAGAGAATTTTATCAAAGATATGGAAGCGTTGATTACTCATAAGTAAAACATGGGTAAATATTTAAAATGATAGTGTTATGACGACAGATAGTCGATATTTTGCGCAAAAAGCGATTGATGCCGCAGATGCATTGTGGGATGAGGGCTTGATAGATGAAGAAACTATTGAGCAATGGAAGCATGAGCATATGAGAACGCCTTATTCAGAAAAAATGCAACGATAGTATTAAAATAGATGTTTAATTTAAAGTCCAAATAATTATGGAGCAGATTACTATAGATTTTAAGAACGCTTTTGATTGTTCCAAGAAGGAAAAGTCGAAGGTTTGTCGCTCTGGCTATGTACGTGTGGTTCGTTTTATGGATGATAAGAAGCATACTAGACCACAAGTGTATGAGGGCGATTTGTTGGAGGTTTTGAATGGCAGCATATAATTTTGAAAGCAAGGGATTGGTAGATGCCATTCTGACGCCAATAGCAGTCTGTGAGGCTGTAGAAATGAATGAGAGTATTGTGGTGCCCAAGATATTTCGCTCTTCTAATTGCATGTGGGATACAGGGGCGACTAATACGCTTATATCTCAAAAGATAGTTGATGATTGGGGCTAAAGCCTTATGGTGTATGCTTGGTCTCAGATAATACAACAACAGAGAAACGTGAAACGTTTTTGGTTCATTTAGGCTTACCGACAGGAACAACAGCGTTAAACGTAGAAGCGATGTTAACGTTGAGCGAAGATTATGATGTTGTAATAGGAATGGACATTATTAGTTTATGTGATTTCTGCTTTACAAACAAAGATAACGCAAGTTGTTTCTCGTTACGCCATCCTTCGAACGAGAAAATTATTTTAAAATGATAAATATCTTTGGGATTTGCAAGAAAATTGAAAAGTTTCTT
>ENA-OPNF01000273-OPNF01000273.1-human-gut-metagenome-genome-assembly--contig:-NODE-273-length-16179-cov-3.894815_pt1 | contig 16179 bp, 10 predicted proteins | sample MGYA00241534_ERZ501765 | MGnify/ENA primary metagenome ERZ501765 (study PRJEB25962, sample SAMEA2042567) | human gut metagenome | biome: human gut; feature: human-associated habitat; material: faeces... | reverse complement strand
TTCACCACTCTTCACCTTCGGTCGCACAAAAAATGCGCCGGTCCTTTTAGCGGATTCTAAATCCGTCAGAGCTGAGCGGTGAAGAGCGGTGAAGAGTGGTGAAGAGAGGGTGAAGAGATACAAATAACTCTTCACCCCTCGGAATGCCGATAAACACAGGGGTTTCGGACCGAAAGGTGAAGAGTGAAGAGTATTTCAGAGTAGAGTTGCTATACTTTATTATAAAGCGTACGAATTTATAAAGCCTGCGGCTTAGAGCTTGCTGCCATAGCACAAGTCGCCGGCGTCGCCGAAGCCTGGCACGATGTACTTATGCTCGTTCAACCCCTCATCAATAGAGGCACACCAAATAGTAGTCTTGTCCTCAGGGAAGGTCTTCTTGATGTGCTCAATGCCCTCAGGTGCAGCGAGAACACAGGCAATGTGGATATGTTTAGGATTGCCCTTGGTGAGGAAAGCCTTCATACCCATCTCCATGCTGATACCTGTGGCAAGCATAGGGTCGGCAATGATGAGCACCTTATCTGTAAGATCAGGTGTAGCGAGGTATTCGATATGTACGCCCACCTCAGTATGCTCCTTGTTGGTATACTCGCGATAAGCACTCACAAAGGCATTGCCAGAGTGGTCGAAAATATTGAGAAAACCTTCGTGGAAAGGAAGTCCGGCACGGAAGATCGTACCGATGACAATCTTTTCGGTAGGAAGATTGACCTGGGCCACACCGAGTGGTGTAGTCACCTCAGTCTTTTCGTAATTAAGAGTCTTTGATATTTCAAAGGCTTCATACTCACCGATTCTCATAATGTTGTTGCGGAAGAGCAGTCGGTTCTTTTGATAATCGCAGTCACGCATCTCAGCCAGATAGCGGTTGATGATGCAATTGTGCTCGCTCAGATTATTTATCTTCATATAGCTGTAGTTTTATATTTCTTTCTCGTTTTGTTTTCTGATAATAGCTGAGATGCAGCAAATCTCATGCAAAGATAATAGAAAATACGGAATCAGCAAAATGTTTGCGTATTTTTTATCTTGAATAGCACCAAATATGCGATTGCCTACTCAAATTCTATCAGGAAGTCTGTTAGCGATTTCTCGCTAGGAATACCCAATTTCTTGCGCAGACGGTATCTTACGCTTTCTACACCTCGTATGCTGAGATGTGTAAAGTTGGCAATATCCTTAGTGTTAAGATTTAGTCGCAGCAGGGCGCAAATCTTCATATCGTTGGCGGTAAGCTCCGGATATTTCTCGTGTAGATTTCTGAAGAAACGCTTGTGGATGAGGTCGAAGTTGTTCTGAAAGGTACTCCAGAACAAATCTGTATCCTGACTCTTCATCTGCATCAGAATCTTGTTTACATCCCGTGAGCTTAAGGTTCCCCGGTGCATTCCGCTTAAGAGTTGCTCCTTTACATCGCCCATAGAGTTTTTCAACGCGAGCATATCGAATGCGATGCTTGCTGTTTCTTTGCCTTTTATTTCCAATTCGTTTTCTAGAAGAATCTTCTGTTGTTCGGCAATAATGCGTTCCTGTTCCAGAACCTTCATCTTCTGTACCATCAGTTTTGCTTCTGCCACCTTTTGGTTGCGGCGTACAATCTTGTTTGTATGCCAGCGAGTATAGCCATATACGCAGACATAGAGCAGGAAGGCATATCCAAACCATGCCCAAATAGAAAGGTAAAATGGGGCTGGGTATGAGAATTGATAGACGATAGAATCGCTCAGTACCTCTCCGCTCAGGCTCTTGACGGTTGCAGTAAAAGTATAGTCTCCGTAATCTAAGTTATTATAAGAGATGGTTGGTGAGCTACTTTTCTCTATCAGCTTTTTGCCATTTTTTGCCAGCGTATAACAAAATACCAGTTTCTCGTTATCAAAGTTTGGATAAGATAGCTTGAAGAACATATTTCCCCTTGAGTCAACATCCTCTTTATTGCTATGTATCGGCAGGTATTCCTGATGGTTGTTCTTCCCCTTGGTAGTCACCTCCTTGATGAAAATCTTATACAGATTTCTCTTTGAACGAATGTCTTTGCCATTATATCGGCCAATGCCATCGTTCAGGAAGAAATAGGTATTGGCTCCCTGCGTATACATCGCATGACCGTAGTTGTTGATTTCTTTTCCAAAGATGGTGTTCGATATAAATGCCTTTGGGTGTCCGTTTTGTTCGTTGGATTGGATCAACCAGAAACCGTCTTTATTAAGCACCCAATATTGGTTCTTGTCAATGAACGAAGAGGTGATGATGCCAGTATTGCTGAGCCATCCGCATCCCTTATAAGCTACAATTTCCTTTTGAATATCATCGTAAGTATATAGCCCGTTGTTATAAGAGAAGACTACTCTTCCATTGATGTTCATGACGTGAAACATCTGTCCTGGCCCATTGTTGAGCGAAGGATAATATTGTACTTTGGTAAAGCGGGAAAGGTCTTTTGACAATGTGAGCCGATACAGACCTTTACTCATATGGGCTGCCCAGAGAACGCCCGTATTGTCTATTTCGAATTCTCGGATAGGAGCACTAAAGCCGTTGATATCCTGTCTGTTAACCCATCTGTTACCTTCTTTTCTGAAGAAATGAAAGATGGTGTAGGAAGACTCTATCAAGGCATGTTGCCCAAAGAGATGGTATTCTTTGAGGCAAGTACTTCCATTGATGATGTTGCTTAGATTGAAAGATTTGTCCCCAACAATGTTCTTGATACCATTATTGTTGCCAACAAACACTTGGGTGTTCATCGCCGCCAAGTACCAGTTCTGGCCTTCGCATCCTGATACGTTGATGGTCTGGTGCTTCTCCATATCATATTGCCATACCGACTGGTTTGTAGCAATATACATCTGGTTGTTGATGATACTCATGCCATACGTCATGCCGAAGCCTTCCATGTTCATTACCGACAATGGTAAACCGGTATGTATCAGAGAAATGCCATTGTCAAGCGTTACCCAGAGATTCTTGCTGTTATCTACATAGAGGTTGAGAACGGTATTGTTGTGCAATCCGTTGGCTTTGTTGTAGTGCCATATTACTTGGAAATTGTTGAGATTGATAGCATAAACACCATTTTTGATGGTTCCTACGATTAGTGTGGTTGGGTTAAGAAGAGCGGTTCTGTTGACTAAAGAGCGCGACAATTCTGCGTCAAGACTGGTGTGGACAGGGGTCGCCTCTGATCCTTCCATGATAAAGAAGCCTTGTTTGTGCGTAATCAGCAAGGTCTTGTTTCCGGAAAGGGCGTGCATGCCCATAATGTTGTCGCCATTTACTTTAGTGGCAGAGAGAACAGGCAGAAATTTTCCATTCTTGACCAAGCTTATTCCGCCGTTTACCATTTGAGTATAGACATTGTTTCTGGCAGGGTAGAACCAAAGGGGTAATTCCTTATTATTGAAATAAGGCGTAACCTGTTTGCCGTCGTAATCGAAATAAGAACAGAAAGACTGGAAATAGATATGATCCTTCACTTTAATGATATTCCATATCTCATCGTTATGCGATTTATACTGGGATGGCCACAAAGAGTGATAAGTCATACGACCTCGGTTGTCGCGTGTGAAATATCCAAAGTCAGTATAAGTTCCTACGTAGATTCTGTCTCCATCAGCAAGAACAGAGCGGATGATTCCTTTGTTGGGAAGAGCAGCATGTGTCCACTCATAGCCGTCATAGATAAGCATGCCATCGTTGTTGCCGAAATACATTGTGCCTCTATCGTCTTGGGTACAACTCCAATTTTGAATACCGAATTGATAGGAGAACGAGTTATAATTGGTGATGATAGGCATGAAGGTTTGTGCTTTGCAGTTCTGCCCAGCAAAGCATAAAAAACATAGTATATTTATGTAGATAAATGTTAGTCGTGACATATTTCAAAGTTTAGTTATTATTGAATCCGCATGCAAAAATACAAAAAATATGTGAATGGGCAAAGAAAAAAGGCTAAAAATATGCGTATCTTTAACATTCTATAAAACAAGAAGTTAACTATTTATGCAGTAGTAATAGCGTAGTGGGCAAATAGTGTAGAGTAGTTAAAGAGTAGTCCAAAATTTGCTAATGAAACAAAAAAGTGTTTACTTTGCACCGCAATTTTAAACTTAAATAAAAGCAACGAACAAAATGATTTAATTATGAAAAAATTATTATTGCTTCTAACACTCTCTTGCTTTGCGCAATTCTCTTTTGCGCAGAATAAGGTCGTGAAAGGTAGTGTCCTAGACACATCTGGTTACCCTATTATAGGTGCGACCATTAAGATTGTTGGCTCTAACCAGGCTACCGTTACCGATATGGATGGTAACTTTACAATCCAAGATGTTAACCCTAAGGCAACTATTAATGTATCTTACATTGGTATGCAGCCTCAGACCTTAAAGGTTACTGATAACCTGAAAGTAGTTTTGAACGATGATTTCCAGAACCTCAATGATGTGGTAGTCATCGGTTACGGTTCTGCTAAGGCCAAGGATTTGACTTCGCCTATCACCGTTATCAAGGCTGATGATATCAAGTCTACACCTTCTTCTTCTCCTATGTCTGCCTTGCAGGGTAAGGTTGCAGGTGTGAACGTCGTAAATAGTGGTACGCCTGGTGCTGGTCCTACAGTGCGTGTCCGTGGAGTCGGTTCTTTCGGCAACAGTTCTCCGCTCTATGTTGTTGATGGTATGTTCTATGATGACATCAACTTCATCAACAATGATGATATTCAGGATATGACAATTCTGAAGGATGCTTCTGCTGCAGCAATCTATGGTGTAAGAGCTGCCAATGGTGTTGTACTCATCACGACCAAAAAGGGTGTTAAGAATCAGAGTGCCAAGATTACATACGATGGATATGTAGGTATTCAGAAAGCTACAAATGTATTGAAGATGGCGAACTCTAGCCAGTATGCTACCATGTTGATGGAAGCAAACTTTGATGCTTACTCCCCAATGTTCAAGAATTCTATCGACCGTTTTGGGGGTAGCTATGCTGACAGCGATTTCCATAAGTGGACTTATGGTGCAAATACCGACTGGTATGATGAACTTCTTCGTACAGCAGTAATGACCAACCACAGTATTGGTATCAGTGGCGGTAGCGATAAGTCAACTTACTCTTTGGGTATGAGCTACTTGGCACAGGATGGTATCATGGATGTGAAGAACAACTACAAGCGTCTTAACTTCCGTGCTGCCATAGATTACGATGCAACCAAGTGGTTGAAGGTAGGTTTCAATGGAGTATTCAGCCAGTCAAGCCAGATTTTGCCAAACAATAAAGCATGGCAGCAAGCATTCAATACTCCTGGTTTGATACCTGTATATGATAATAACAATGAGAATGCCAAGCCTGAAAAGTATGCTTCGCCTAAGAGCATCGGATTGTCTGACAACTTCAAGAATCCTGTAGCTACAGCCAACTACTATGATTCAAAGAATGATTTGCGTCAGTATATGACCAATTTTTATGCTCAGTTGAATATCGTGCCAGAGAAGTTGACTTTCAAGACAAGTATCAACTACAACTATCAGAATATTGATGGCAGAACTTTTGTTCCTACCTACTATGTAGAAAGCAATCAGCAGAGTAATGCTACTTCTTTGACCAAGACCAATACCCAGTATAACAACTATATATGGGATAATACCTTGACCTATAAGGATAGTTTCGGTAAGCACAATTTCGGTGCCATGCTTGGTACATCTATGCGTCAGGAAACTTATAAGAACTTGTGGGGCTCTGCTCCTAATGTACCAGAGGGCAACGATTCTTATCTGTATTTAGGACAGGGTAGCACAACAGGTATTACATTGGGTGATGACGGAACAAAGTTTAGAGGTTTGTCTTACTTTGCCCGTTTGAACTATGATTTCGACAGCAAGTATTACTTGATGTTCACGATGCGTGCTGATGGTTCTTCTAAGTATCAGGACAAGTGGGGTTACTTCCCATCAGTAGGTGCTTCTTGGGTAATTTCAGAGGAATCCTGGATGAAGAACCAGTCAATTATCGACTATCTGAAGATTCGTGCCAGCTGGGGTAAGTTGGGTAACGACCACGTAGCAGCAAGTGATGGCTTCGCATCCATCTCCACCGGTAATAGTGCTTCTGGTGTATTCGGAAATACTGTTTTCCCTGGCTATCAGAATAATACATATTTCAGCTGGTTGCAGTGGGAGGTTGTAGATGAAATCAACGCAGGTTTCAATCTCTCTACTTTGCAGGGCCGCTTGAATATTGATGCCGACTACTTCCACAGAATGACCAAGCATGCTGTGATTTCTCCGCTGGTTTCATTTGAGAATAAGTCATTGGCTGGCAACTATGGTAAGATTTTGAACGAAGGTCTTGATTTCTCTATGACATGGAACGACCGTATAGGTAAGGACTTCAAGTATCATGCAGGTGTAAATATGTCTTTCCTTCGTAATAAGGTAAAGAGCTTGGGTGGCGCTAACATAATCAATGGTGGTAAGACTATCAATATGGTTGGCAAGGAGATGAATTCTTTCTATGGTTTCAAGGTTGTTGGTATCTATCAGACTCCAGAGGAGTGTCAGAATGATCCTATTGCTGTAGCAAACGGTTTGGAACCAGGTGACTTCAAGTATGAGGATGTAAACCATGATGGTGTGATAGACGCAGCAGATAAGCAGACATTGGGTTCTTATATCCCTAACTTCACATACGGTATCAATCTGGGTTTCAGTTACAAGAATCTCGACTTCGAGTTGAGTACATACGGACAGGCTGGTGCTCAGATGTACAACCGTAAGCGTGCTTTGAGATATGCTCAGAGTGACTTCAACTTTGATGAGGATCAGGTAAAGAACCGTTGGACCGGTCCTGGTTCAACCAACACATATCCATCTGCTAAGGCACTGATAAAAGGATGGAACGTATCAGACCAAAAAGTTAATTCTTTCTTCGTAGAGAGCGCAGACTACTTCCGTATTCAGAATGCAACTCTCGGTTACAGTTTCAAGAATATCAAGATGGGTAGCTATACCTTGCCATCAATCCGTTTGAGTGTAACTGCCGACCGCCCATTGACCCTTTTCAGTGCCAACGCTTTCACTCCAGAGTTGAGCGATGCACAGGGGTGGGATACAGAGGTATATCCATTGACAAGCACTTATACATTTGGTGTTCAAATTCAGTTCTAACTAATTAAAAAGATACAACAATGAGAATCAATAAATATATATCAGCTTTTGCTGTTGGAGCACTGATGGTTGGTGTAACTTCATGCAGTGACTATCTTGATATTGACCCAGAGAACAAAGTTCCTGAGGAGAAGGTAGATTTTACAAAGACCGATGATATGTATCAGCCTGTATCAGGTGTGTATGCAAAGTTGAGAACAGGTGGTATGCACTGGGTGATTTGGCCTTTGTCTATTGTTAGAGATGACGATGTCTGGTCAGGTCGTATTGATGACCAAGCTCCATTGGTAGACTTCGGCAATTTTAAGTACGACAATGGCTTCTGGGGCTTAACGGAATTATGGAATCAGTATTATGGTATGATTAAGGTGGCTAATTCTGCTATCGAATCATTGGAAGGATATGCCGAGAATCTGACTACTGAAGCAGACAAGAAGACCAATCGTGCTTATCAAGGTGAGGTGAAGATTCTTCGTGCTTATGCTTATTATCGTCTGACACAGGCTTTTGGTCCTGTAACTATCTTGCGTAGCAATACACAGAAGGATTTGACACGTTCAACATTAAATTCTGTAAATCGCTATATGTTGGAGGATTTGAAGTATGCAATGGAGAATGCTCCTCGTAAGCGTCCTAACCAGATGGAGCACAAGGGTGCTGTTACTGCTTACACAGCTGCGGCGTTGGCTGCCAAGATCAACCTCAATATGGGTAACTATGATGAGGTTGAAAGATTGACTGATGATATCATTGCAAATGGTGGTTTTGAGTTGTATAATGACTTTTATGAGTTGTTCAAAATTCCTGGAAAACTCTGTGATGAGTCTTTGATGGAATGTCAGTGTACAGACTTCGGTGTTGGTTCTGGTACAATGGTCGATGCTGACCAGTGGTTTGTGTTCCAGGGACCGGCTAATGATGGTAATATTTCTGGCTGGGGTTTTATTGGTCTTTACCCTGAGTTTAGAGCATGGGCTAAGAATCGTGGTGAAACAGTAAGATATACTACTTCTTTCCTGGAGGCTGGCACAACAACTCCTAGTGGTGATGCTATCCGCCCATTGAAAAACCCTACCCAGACTGATTGTTGGAATGGTAAGGCTTATACTCCAACCAACGAGTTGACTGAAGGCAGAACCAAGTATGGTAGCAATAACAACATTCGAATCTTGCGCTATGCTGATGTTCTCCTGATGAATGCCGAGGCTAAGGTGCGCTTGAACAAGAATGGTGATGCTCCATTCAATCTGGTAAGATCTAGAGCACATCTAGGCGAGTTGACCAACGTAACGGTTGATCAGATTCTTGATGAGCGTAGAATGGAACTCTGTTGTGAGTGGGGTGAGCGTTATAACGATTTGGTACGTACAGGCAAGGCTAAGACCGTGCTAGGACCAAAGGGATGGACAGAGGCTAAGACTTACTATCCGTTGCCATTCATGACCGTAAATGATAATCCTGACTTGAAGAAAGAACCAATCGGGGAATAATCAATCTCTCTTATATAAATCTATGGACCGGCTCTGTAATGGGGCTGGTCCTATAGGATGAATACTCACAATCAATGCGTTTATTATGAATAAAGTCTATAGAATATTCTCTTTTCTGACATTATGCATCTTTTGTGTTCTGTCTACTCATGCCCAGAAAGTGAGCGTGATGACCTTTAATATCCGATTGGATGCTGCATCAGATGGAGATAATATCTGGAACAATCGAAAAGGGGCTGTTGTTGATATGCTCAATTACTATCAGCCGGATTTTCTGGGTATGCAGGAAGTTTGCCCTAATCAAATGGATGATTTAAAATCAAAACTTCCTCAATACGAAGCACTTGGCGTAGGACGAGACGATGGTAAACATCAGGGTGAGCATAGTCCTCTATTTTATCTGAAAAGTCGTTTTAAACTTATTAAGCATGGTGATTTCTCTTTGAGCGAGACTCCAGATGTGTTTGGTGTAAAAGGTTGGGATGCTTCTTATAATCGTGTTTGTAGCTGGGCTATCTTAGAAGATAAAATCAACCACAAGAAGATAGCTTTCTTCAATACTCACCTTGATACTGATGGGCAGATTGCAAGAAAGGAAGGTATTCGGTTGATTCTTAAAAAGATAGATGAGTGCGCTAAGGGGTTGCCGGTGATTATCACAGCTGATTATAATTGCTCAGATGGTGAACCGCCATTCATGGTGCTTCGCCAAAATGGCATGAAAAGTGTTCGTGATATAGCGCCTGTTAAATATGGTCCTAATTATTCTTGGCATGATTTCGGTCGTCTTCCTTTCGGTGAATGCCCATTGCTTGATCATGTGTTTGTGAATAAGAACGTAAAAGCTACCCGTTATCGTGTGATAGATGATAAACCGGAGAAGGTCTATCTTTCAGACCATTTTCCAGTACTAGTTGATTTAAACTATAAATAATAGCATCTACAAGAATGAAAGAAGCACTCTTTTCTGATATTGTTATTTTTCTTCAAGATGTAAATTGAGGACAATCGATGAAAACTGGGTACTTGTTACGTAACAAAGTAATTAAAGTATAATAAAACATATAATATATAATCAGGTAATGAAAATCAATAAAACACTAATATCGCTCTTCATGTTGACATTGTCATGGACTTCATGTGGAGCATCTGGGGAGAATATTCCAGCAGCAACACTTCCGCCTTCAGAAAAGCAAGATAGACCAACATCCTTTGCTAATGATAATGAAATGTTGGACTATATACAGAAAGTACACCTTAATTATATGTGGGATGGTGCGGAAAGTAATTCAGGACTGGCGCCAGAACGTATTCATCTGGATGGCATTTATCCGCAGAATGATAAAGATGTGGTTACAACCGGTGGAAGTGGATTTGGAATTGCAGGTTTACTGGTTGGTATCGATCGTGGTTTTATTGACCGTCAGGAAGGGGTAAAGAGATTTAGGAAGATAGTGAACTTCTTAGAGAATGCTGATCGTTTTCATGGTGTTTGGCCACATTGGATCAATGGTAAGACTGGCAGAATTGTTCCCTTCGGTCGAAAAGATGATGGTGGAGATTTAGTAGAAAGTTCGTTTCTTATGACTAGTTTGCTCTGTGCCCGACAGTATTTCAAAGATGGAAATGCCGAAGAGAAGCAAGTTGCTGCTAGCATTGACAAGTTATGGAAGGAAATGGAATTCGACTGGTATCGTCGTGGGGGGCAGGATGTACTTTATTGGCATTGGTCGCCTAACTATGGATGGGAAATGAACTTTCCTTTGGAGGGCTATAACGAGTGTTTGATTACTTACATTCTTGGAGCGGCTTCACCTACTCATTCTATTTCAGCAGACTGCTATCATAAAGGATGGGCGCGTAGTGGCGGAATCAAGAGTACAGCTAAGCCTTTTGGTTATGCATTGGAGTTGAAACATAATGGAGCAGAACAAATGGGCGGTCCGCTTTTCTGGGCTCAATATTCATATATCGGGCTCGATCCTAGAAATTTGTCGGATCAGTATGCCAACTATTGGAATGTAGTACAGAACCATGCTCTGAGCGATTACGAATACTGCGTTCGTAATCCTAAAGGCTATAAAGGTTATGGAAAAAAATGCTGGGGTTTGACTGCTAGCTATTCGGTTGATGGCTATTCGGCTCATGCACCAAATAATGATTTAGGTGTGATAACGCCAACAGCGGCTCTATCTTCTTTCCCATATACACCGGAACAGTCAATGAATGCCCTTAAATATTTCTATGCCAAGGGGGCTTGGATTTGGGGCAAGTATGGATTCTATGATGCCTTCTCTGAAACAAAAAAATGGACAGTGCCTCGTTATTTGGCAATAGATCAACTGACGATAGCTCCGATGATAGAAAATTATCGCTCAGGACTTTTGTGGAAACTCTTCATGAGTTGCCCTGAGGTACAAGAAGGATTAACGAAACTAGGTTTTACATATAAATAAAAAACAAAATTATGAAAGCAAAAAACTGGATACTTTCTTTCGTAACGCTTGCCATGGGATTAAGTCCGGCTATGGCACAGCAAACCGGAGAATATGCAAAAATGAATAAGTTCATCGATAATTTGATGAGTAAGATGACCTTACAGGAGAAGTTGGGACAGCTTAATCTTCCCGTAACAGGTGAAATAGTAACAGGACAGGCTAAAAGTAGTGATGTTGCAGGAAAAATCAAACGAGGAGAAGTTGGTGGACTCTTCAACTTGAAAGGTGTGAAGAACATTAAGGAAGTTCAAAAAATTGCAGTAGAACAAAGTCGCTTGAAAATACCACTTCTCTTTGGAATGGACGTAATTCACGGCTACGAAACCGTGTTCCCGATACCTTTCTCGTTGTCTTGTTCATGGGATATGGAGGCTATCAAACTGTCTGCTCAAATTGCAGCTCAAGAGGCTTCGGCTGATGGCATTAACTGGACTTTCAGTCCTATGCTTGATATTTGCAGAGATCCTCGTTGGGGTAGAATGTCTGAAGGCAATGGAGAAGACCCTTATTTGGGTTCTTGCATAGCCAAGGCTATGGTAGAAGGTTACCAAGGTAATGATTTGTCTGCACCAAATACAGTCATGGCTTGTGTCAAGCATTTTGCTCTTTATGGTGGGGCTGAGGCTGGAAGAGATTACAATACGGTAGACATGAGTAGATGGCGTATGTTTAACTATTATATGCCTCCTTATAAGGCTGCTGTTGATGCTGGTGCATTAAGTGTGATGACTTCTTTTAATGTGGTAGAAGGTATACCTGCGTCTGGTAACAAATGGCTTTTGACTGATGTGCTCAGAAATATGTGGGGATTCAAGGGAATGGTTGTAACAGATTATACGGCTATCGAAGAAATGATTGCACATGGAATGGGCAATTTGCAGCAGGTTTCTGCTATGGCGTTGAATGCGGGTACCGATATGGATATGGTTTCCGATGGCTTTGTTGGTACTATAGAAAAATCAATAAAAGAAGGAAAAGTTTCTGAGGTGACGGTTAATACGGCTTGTCGTCGTATATTGGAAGCTAAATATAAGCTAGGTCTGTTTGATGATCCTTATAGATATTGTAGCGAAAAAAGGGCAAAAAAGGAAATCTTTACACCAGAGCACAAGGCTATCGCTCGTAAGATTGCTGCAGAAACCTTTGTTCTGTTGAAGAACGAGGGTAATCTTTTGCCTTTGCAGAAAAAGGGTAAAATTGCTTTGGTTGGTCCTTTGGCAGATACTCGTAGTAATATGTCGGGAACATGGAGCGTTGCTGCCCGATTGAATGATAATAAAACTGTGCTTCAGGCTTTTAAGGAGGCTGTAGGAAATAAAGCAGAAGTACTTTATGCTAAAGGCTCTAATCTGTTGTATGATGCAAAGAGAGAGGCTGATGCTACTATGTTTGGAAGAGAAATGCGTGATCAGCGATCTGCAGAAGAGATGTTGAAGGAGGCAATTGCTGTAGCTAAACAGGCTGATGTTATTGTTGCTGCTGTGGGCGAGTCTTCAGAAATGAGTGGTGAATGTAGTAGTAGAACTAATTTGGAAATGCCTGATGCTCAGAAGAATTTGTTGGCTGCTCTTAAAAAAATGGGCAAGCCTATTGTGCTTGTTAATTTCTCAGGAAGAACTACTGTGATGACTTGGGAAAAGGAGAACTTTCCTGCTATCTTGAATGTCTGGTTTGGTGGATGTGAATCGGCTGATGCTATTTGTGATGTCTTGTTTGGTGATAAGGTTCCAAGTGGTAAACTGACAGCCACTATGCCAAAGAGTGTAGGGCAAATTCCTCTCTTCTACAATCATTTGAATACAGGTAGACCGCTTGAGGATGGAAAATGGTTTATGAAGTTCCGCAGCAACTATTTGGATATAGATAATGAACCGTTATATCCATTCGGTTATGGACTTTCATATACCACATTCCGCTACGGAAAGCCATCTCTTTCTAGTACAATTCTTTCTGAGAATGGTAAGATTCTGATTTCTGTAGATGTCACAAATACTGGTAATTATGATGCAGATGAGATAGTTCAACTTTATATCCGCGATTTGGTAGGAAGTGTGTCTAGACCAGTGAAGGAATTGAAGGGTTTTGAAAGAATCTGTTTGAAGAAAGGCGAGACAAAAACAGTTACCTTTACTCTTACCCCTGATGATTTGAAATTCTATAATCAGGAATTGGAATATAAGTATGAACCTGGAGAATTCGAGGTAATGGTTGGCCCAAACAGTAAAAATGTACAGACTCTGAAGTTTGAATTAAAATAATGTTAGTTATGAATAAGAGAATCTTCTTATTGTTTATAGTTACGGCATTTGTCCTCATGGGGGCAAATGCTGCTAAGGTCGTTAAAATATTAGCTATCGGAAATAGCTTTTCGGAGGATGCGATTGAGCAAAATTTGCACGAATTAGCTGATGCTGATGGGGTGAAAACCATTATTGCTAATCTCTATATTCCGGGATGCTCTCTGGAACATCATATGAAGTGTGTCAATGAGGATTTAAAATCTTATCGCTATCGCAAAATAGGGGTAGATGGTAAAATGCAGCAAATAGATAAAGAGCAGGTGTCAAAGGCGTTGGCAGATGAGGAATGGGATTATGTAAGTGTACAGCAAGCTAGTCATTTCTCTGGTGTTTACGATACTTATCAGCCATATTTGAAAGAGTTGATTGCCTATGTCAAGACGCATACTTCACCAAAAACAAAGATTGTGTTTCATCAGACATGGGCGTATTCTAATGATTCTAAGCATGATGGCTTTGTAAAGTATGGTAATAATCAGCTGATAATGTATAATTGCATCTTAGATGCTACCCGCAAAGTTATTCATGATTGCCATCCTGATATTCTTGTTCCTGCAGGTACGGCCATTCAGAATGCGCGTACATCTTATATTGGCGACAGAATGAATAGAGATGGGTATCACCTCAATTTGACTTATGGTAGATATACTGCTGCATGCACTTGGTATCAGGCTATTTTTAAAAAGTCGGTTGTGGGAAATAAATATTTGCCTATGGGAATGACAGAAGCCGAACGTACTGTAGCACAGAAGTCTGCTAGAGCTGCTGTTAAACATCCTTTTGTGATTACAAAGATATAAAGCAACTCTTATCTCTTCCCAAATATCCTTTTATATATAAAATAGGTGTAAATCTCAACTTCAAATTCTCCAAGTAGAGATTTTTTGCTAAGTCAACGTGGCAAATATCAGATGAAATCTTCCATTTTTAACTTCTTTAACCTAAAAAGAATTTAAAATACATTTTTTATGCATGAGAATCTTTGCCATAAAACATATTTTTCGTATCTTTGCGGCGATTTAGGAAACGAACAAATATTTCACAACTTAAATACATTTAAAGTAAAATGGCAAAGTTAGATTTGACAAAGTATGGTATTACTGGTGCTACAGTAATCGCTCACAATCCTTCTTACGAGAAGTTGTTCGAGGAGGAGACAAAGGCTGGTCTCGAAGGTTATGAGAAGGGTCAGCAGACAGAATTAGGTGCAGTTAACGTTATGACTGGTATCTACACAGGTCGTTCACCTAAGGATAAGTACATCGTAATGGATGAGAACTCAAAGGACACTGTATGGTGGACTACTGATGAATATAAGAATGATAACCACCCAATGTCTGAGGAGGTTTGGGGTACAGTGAAGGACCTCGCTGTTAAGGAGCTCTGCAACAAGAACCTCTATGTTGTAGATGGTTTCTGCGGTGCTAACAAGGATACTCGTATGGCTGTTCGTTTCATCGTTGAGGTTGCTTGGCAGGCTCACTTCGTAACAAACATGTTCATCCGTCCTACAGCTGAGGAGCTCGAGGCATTCGAGCCAGACTTCGTTGTTTACAACGCTTCTAAGGCTAAGGTTGAGAACTACAAGGAGCTCGGTTTGAACTCTGAGACTTGCGTTGCTTTCAACGTAACATCTAAGGAGCAGGTTATCATCAATACATGGTATGGTGGTGAGATGAAGAAGGGTATGTTCTCTATGATGAACTACTTCTTGCCATTGAAGGGTATGGCTTCTATGCACTGCTCTGCTAACTGCGATATGAACGGTGAGAATACAGCTATCTTCTTCGGTCTTTCTGGTACAGGTAAGACTACATTGTCTACAGACCCTAAGCGTAAGTTGATCGGTGACGATGAGCACGGATGGGATGACAATGGTGTATTCAACTTCGAAGGTGGTTGCTACGCTAAGGTTATCAACCTTGACAAGGAGTCTGAGCCAGATATCTACAACGCTATCAAGCGCAACGCTCTCTTGGAGAACGTAACTGTAGCTGCTGATGGTAAGATTGACTTCGCTGATAAGAGCGTAACAGAGAACACTCGTGTTTCTTACCCAATCTTCCACATCAACAACATCCAGCCAGGTTCTTCTGCTCCAGCTGCTAAGCAGGTTATCTTCCTCTCAGCTGATGCATTCGGTGTATTGCCTCCAGTATCTATCCTGACTCCAGAGCAGACTCAGTACTACTTCCTCTCTGGCTTCACAGCTAAGTTGGCAGGTACAGAGCGCGGTATCACAGAGCCTACTCCAACATTCTCTGCTTGCTTTGGTCAGGCATTCTTGGAGTTGCACCCAACAAAGTACGCTCAGGAGTTGGTTAAGAAGATGAACAAGAACAACGCTAAGGCTTACCTCGTTAACACAGGTTGGAACGGTACTGGCAAGCGTATCTCTATCCGCGATACACGTGGTATCATTGACGCTATCCTGAACGGTGACATCGACAAGGCTCCTACAAAGCAGATTCCTATGTTCGACTTCAAGGTTCCAACAGAGTTGCCAGGTGTAGCTACTGAGATCTTGGATCCACGCGATACATACGCTGAGGCTTCTCAGTGGGAGGAGAAGGCTAAGGATTTGGCTGCTCGTTTCATCAAGAACTTCGCTAAGTATACAAACAACGAGGCTGGTAAGGCTCTCGTTGCTGCTGGTCCACAGCTCTAATTCGACACTTCGAATTTATACTAAATATGGAATCCCGTTTCTTGCAAAAGAAGCGGG
>ENA-OPNF01000270-OPNF01000270.1-human-gut-metagenome-genome-assembly--contig:-NODE-270-length-16247-cov-4.267169_pt1 | contig 16247 bp, 16 predicted proteins | sample MGYA00241534_ERZ501765 | MGnify/ENA primary metagenome ERZ501765 (study PRJEB25962, sample SAMEA2042567) | human gut metagenome | biome: human gut; feature: human-associated habitat; material: faeces... | reverse complement strand
TACTTTTCTGAAATCAGGGAAGAAACAAGGGGGCTACGGGGAAAAGTATGGGGAATTTCTCCAAAATCCTTTTCTTAATCTGGATAATTTGCTTCGAATTCGCTCATTTGTGTAGAAGATAATTTGCCTAAAAACAATTTAAAGAATAGAACTTTTAGCAAACGTGTTACACGAATTGAGACACCTTAGCCGTAATTTTGCAGCCGAAATAAAAAAAATTGTATTATGACATTAAAAGAATTACTCGACTCGCTTTCGTTCGACGAAATTGCACCTTTCCGCATAAGGCATTATCATACGATTATGCGCCAGGAGATTTTTTTGTGGATCTGCTTCCTAAAATATTTTGTCCCAGACTTGACAATACTCTTGGTAAAGAAATAAGAATAGATGTGGCTTATTACGAATAAAAAATGACTTCAAACAATATTTAAGAGTATAGAACGTTTTCCATATAAAAAGATTCAAAATATGACTGCATTGGAGAAATATATTTGGATAGTAAGAACACTCTATAACAAAGGAGATAGAGGGTTGTCGCTGAAAGAACTCAACGACAAGTGGATACATGACGAGAACATCAACAATGGAGAGCCTTTGCCACGGCAAACCTTCGACCGGTGGAAAGGAAACATTCTGATGATACTCGGCGTGAACATTGAATGCCGGTTAAAAGGCGGTTATCGCTATTACATCTCCAACCCAGAATGTTTGAGTAAAGGTGGGCTCATCCGTTGGCTACTTGATACATATTCTACAGCAAATACCCTGTCGCAAAGCACTCAGTTGAAAGACAGAATTCTTGTTGAAGAAATACCATCCAACCGTAACTACTTGACAGACATCATAGAGGCGATGAAGAACAACCATGTGGTGGCGCTGACATACAAGAGTTTTATACATGGCTCCTCTCATACGTTTTCTGTAGAACCTTACAGCCTAAAGATGTTCAAAAAAAGATGGTATTTATTGGCGAAGAATCTCGTTGATAACAATCTGCGTATCTATGGGCTTGACCGTTTGGAAAATTTTGAGGAAACCAAAGAGCATTTCACGATGCCCAAGAATTTTGATGCAAACACCTATTTTTCCTCATTCTATGGAATAGTAACAGACGAGACCATCCCATTGCAACGCATTGTGGTTCGGGCAAATAGACAACATCAGCATTATCTTCGTTCTCTGCCACTACATCCTACCCAGAAAGAGATATTCACCTGTAAGGACTACGCAGACTTCGAACTGACATTGCGTCCTACCTATGATTTCATTATGGAACTGTTACATTTTGGAAATATGATAGAGGTATTGGAACCACAATCCCTACGACAGACCATGAAAGGTTGGGTAAGTGACTTGTGGGAGTTATATGAAAACGACTAACAAAATATAGATTATGGAAAGATTTGATATTAACAAAGAGCTCAAAAACTTAGAAGGACTGTCTGTCAGAGCTAAATGCTCTGCATTGGATGACCTATGCTGTACGCTAAGAGAAGCCATATCAGATATCAGTAATGCCAAAAATGAGATTTTGGAAGAATACAAGCGTTCTTGCCGAAAGAAATTCATCGATGAGATCAATTCGGAGATTAAAGCAAACTTCGATGGCAGAATACCCTACGTGGACAATTACGGATATCAAGTTAGCTACGATGGGATTACCACGTATATCAACTTCTCATGTATAGAAGGAGAATGGTATATCTATTTTACTGTATTGGAAGGTAGCCTGAAGCCTGTAAAAGAACTTGTCAAAAGAATGGGAGGTGATTCCGAATCCCTGGAGCTACGTGTTTCAGAAGAAGAACTTATTTGGAAATTCCGGTACGCTTTTTCCTATACAGATGAAGATACCCGTTTAGTCCAGGAAAACCTGGCCATCGAAGAAGAAGTTATCTTCAAGTTCGGAGACCAGGCTAATACTGTCAATTCAGAAAACTGGAAAACAATACCATTAGAAACCATGGATTCAAGAACAGATTGGGTTGTAATTCTGACTGATGACGCAGAAGCTTATCTCAATGAAATAAATGCGATAGTTGCAAAAATGAAGCATCCCAAGACTTGCTTTGTGATAGATTTGCATCCATGTGCCAATTACAAGCATTTACAGAAACTATGGGACAATTATATCATGACAGACAAGGAATCTGTAGGAGTACTTCTTAATTTTATACATCATCACTTGGTGAATCCAAGTAGGATAACTTTCTTCATACAAGATTTCAGAGAATACAGCGTTCCATATCCACTTGTGAGAGCTGTCTCTACTGAAATCGGGAAGAAAGTCACAATTGATTCTAACGCAAAAGCTATATATTATGGTCTATGCTTCGAACTGAATTGTGAATTTGCAGATTCTTACATGAATACGTTTAATGAAAATTTAGACGAAATGGGTGAAGATATTGGTTTGCAGTGGTCTATCCAAAACTCTACAGACAATGTTGTAGAGGTTCTATACTTGTACGAACCAAAAGTTTAATTATAAACCATATTAATTATGAACAATTTAACAAAACAACTGGCTAACTTATACGAGCCAAAATGGAATGAACTGAAACAACAGTTGGATGCTAAAGGCATCAAGGTACAAGCACCTTTTATGCTGGGTGTAGCATTGGAACATAACAACCAAGGAGGTTATGTTGACGAGAGTTGGTGGACTGATGCCGACTTGAAGGTCATGGTGTTCGGGCAGGAACCTCTCAATTGGCCTATGCCAATATTGGATGATGGCTCCCAAGTACAGTCGGACGATTTCGTAGAACTATACCAACGTTTTTATTCTGACAATTATAAGGGGGAATATTTCCTTACTGATTCTGACAATCACTTGGCTAAGAATAAGTTCTTTAGCATGGGATTCAATGGTATCATGTCGGGTATCAAAGACTTCGTTCTCGGCGAACAGTATTCCGACAAGAAAGTAGCATACCTTTGGAACAACATTTCAAAGTTGTCTGTAGGTGGACGCAAGGGTGTTGATTCTGGCATTCATGATTTGGAGATAGAATACTTCCATGTCATCCCTCAGGAGATAGAGATATTGAAGCCTGATGTTCTTATCTTCCTGACTGGTCCTGGCCAAAACATCTATTACAGCTACATCCAAGATAACTTCAACGTAAAGGGTTCGCCAATTCCTTTGGCAGGAAATGATATTGACGCAGTGGCAAAACTTGATATTGAAGGCATCAGCCTTGCTTACAAGACCTATCATCCTACAGCGACCAAGGATGGAGATAGAGGCATCACAGATGCCGAGAAGTGGAAGTATTATCATGCCATCTTGGATGACATAAAGGAACATATACAAGATTTTTTCTAAAAGACAAATAGGTAAACTTATGGGAATTGCGACATTTAATAGCATATTGCACCATATGCGGAATAGAAACGCTGATAGTACGGATGATGACATCTTTGAAGATGAACTCCATAATACTATACGTAGGCTGAATTTTGCTGAAGAACAGGATGAAGCCAAGACTCTCCTGTCCGACCTTCGGTCTATGGCAGAAAAACAAAAAATCTGCCTTGTTGAGTATGTGCTTTTGGATTTTGTCATGGGGAAAGGGTGCACGGAATGTTCGAAGACCATTTGTGAAGATGCTTTTGGCAAGCATCCTACGTTTGCCGACATGATGCGCCATCCTTGGTTCAAGCACCTGATGAGTCATCCTGTAGCAACAGAGCCCTACAGTCCGCTTCCTCCTATAGTACGTAATGATGCCTACTATTGGCATAGCTTCCATTTTCCTCTATTCTACTATCTTCAGGAAGGTAACAGTTTGGCTTTGGAAGTATTGGATTATCTTGCGACAAAAGGCGACATTCCTTCCATGGAACGTGTGTCACTTTACTACTTCGATAAATGTCAATTTTCCAAGGCGTTTCTTTTATTTAAAGCTTTGCATGAGAAAATGCAGACAACCGAATGGTATGATTGGGTGATTAAGCAAGAAATCACTGCCAAACTCGCTCGTCTATATACCTATGGATTAGGTGTAGAGCAAAATCTCGACAAAGGGGCTCAATACTACAAAGAGCTTGAAAATGGCTACGACTGGGGAGAGAAAGCAGAATACCAGTTAGGATGGTTGGCTGAGCGAACGCATAACTATATAGAAGCGATGTGGTACTATAGGAAAAATATTGATAGACACGAGTATGGCAAGTACAGCTTCTACAGGAGAGATAAAGACTTGTTTCCACTTCGATTGGAGATTGCTTTTAGACAGATGAAGAAGAAGCTCAACCCTATAGTTGACTGTCTGACACTTGCGACTTGCCAAAAATGTAACGACATGGTTCTTCAGTTGAAGGTCATGATGAATGCAATAGTCACAATTGAATGGGGTGATGGTGAAACTGAATCAGTAAAATGGAAAGTGGATGACTGGGGACAGGTAAGACATTCATATCAATCGCCAGGCTATTACTGTATTACAATAAAAACAGACGAGGAGAACGTATTGACTGGATTCCATATTGTTTCTCACAAGGCAATATGCTCAATAGACGTTTCCGGCTGTAAGGGATTGACGCATCTATTGTGTCCAAATCAAATGTTGAAACAAATGTCTTTAAGCAAGACTGAATATCTCTCTGTGCTTGATGTACATGGAAATAGGCTGCAAAGAATCAACCTCAGAAAGAATCCGTTGCTTACAATCGTTGATTGTTCTAACAATCCGTTGCAAAAGATAGAAGCAGTGAAGCATCCTCCATTCAGTTTAATGTGCATAAGAAAAACAAGGCTGGGAACTAAAGCAAAAAGGAGATTTCATGAAATCGTTCGTTTAAATGCAGGTCGATTATTGAGTGAGGGCTTTGTTAACCAATTGACAGAGCCGCTTTTGCCTACGTTGCTGTTTTATATAAAGAACAGCACTTGGGAAGATGTCTTGGCATGCTTGCAACAGGAAAACGAAGATTCAAAGGTAAATAATAACTTCACGGTATTGCACAGAGTCTATACCTTGCTTAAAGCATATCGTCACGTCACTCCGTGCCCATACAAAAATGGTTTTATGTGGGTGCGAGGAACATGGGTATTTATTGCACATAAGTTTAAAACCAAAAGGACGGGGCAAATAGTAGAAAGTAGTCAGGCTCTCGAACAAGAGTTCTATTTGTATGAACGCCCTTGGAGTATGATTCTTGGAACACCAGTAAAAGCATGGGACAATCGCCTGCCTTTCATGATGCTTCCACAACATCCAAATGCCTACTATGCAGCCATGTGCTTATATAATATGGTGAACAATGAAAAAGAAATGAAGAAACATAAAATTCCAAAGATCGTTTATGGCAAAGAAACTTTCTAAAATCATCTTTCTTGACTTTGATGGTGTTCTGAATACAGAATACCATCAAAGACAATTACAGTTTGAAGGAAAAATATGGCAAGACAAGCACGGTGCCAGCTTTGATCCCGAAGCCGTAAAACAGCTGCAAGCCATAGTCGATAAGACTCATGCAGACATAGTAATAGAATCCTCATGGAAATATCTTGGCTTGGAGGCTATGCAGGAAATGTGGCAAGACAGACAACTGCCAGGAAGAGTAATTGACATTACTCCTTCTGTTGTCAGTGATAGCCTGTTGCTTTCTGCAGATTTGGAACAAATCTCCCCATCTGCACTTCATTGTAAAGGTGCAGAAATAGCCTCATGGCTTTATGATAACAATATACAAGATACCCCGTATGCCATTATTGATGATGAGTATGTTATCTTGGAATCTCAACTTCCACATCTCGTATTGACAAATCCTTACGATGGGCTTACCGAAGAATTGGCAATGAGAGCCATCAACATATTGAATCAACAATAAAACTTTCAAGGAATTTTAATTTAGTTCTAACCTGTCATAAATAATGGGGCACCATAGCCATACCTTTGCACCCAATAGCGTAATTAAATTTTCAAAGATATGACTAATGATAAATCAAACAAAGAGTTGGATAAATCTACTTTGCGTATTACTCCATTCAATATGATACTTCGTCAGATTCTTGTTGTTAATGCTTACGGAGACAAAAGCCTTCGCGATGAAATACTCCTCCAAGATGAACTGTTCTACAACACCGTCAGTCAGTTGAACTTTTCAAAGGATTCAAGCGAAGTGAGACAACTGTTGTCCTATCTTCTCGAATCGACAGGAGAGCCTGATAGTTATCTGGTGGAGGAGATTCTGCTGGACTTTGTGATAGGAAAGGGATGCACAGAATGTTCAAGGACTGTCTGCGAAAACATCTTTGGCAAGCATCCTACGTTTGCCGACATGATGCGCCATCCTTGGTTTGAACACTTGATGAATCATCCTGCACAAACCGAACCCTACAATCCGCTTCCTCCATTTGTTCGCAATGACGCTTTCTACTGGCGCAATTTCCATTTTCCTCTGTTCTACCATCTTCAGGAAGGTAACAGTTTGGCTTTGGAAGTATTGGATTATCTTGCGACAAAAGGCGACATTCCTTCCATGGAACGTGTGTCACTTTACTACTTCGATAAATGTCAATTTTCCAAGGCGTTTCTTTTATTTAAAGCTTTGCATGAGAAAATGCAGACAACCGAATGGTATGATTGGGTGATTAAGCAAGAAATCACTGCCAAACTCGCTCGTCTATATACCTATGGATTAGGTGTAGAGCAAAATCTCGACAAAGGGGCTCAATACTACAAAGAGCTTGAAAATGGCTACGACTGGGGAGAGAAAGCAGAATACCAGTTAGGATGGTTGGCTGAGCGAACGCATAACTATATAGAAGCGATGTGGTACTATAGGAAAAATATTGATAGACACGAGTATGGCAAGTACAGCTTCTACAGGAGAGATAAAGACTTGTTTCCACTTCGATTGGAGATTGCTTTTAGACAGATGAAGAAGAAGCTCAACCCTATAGTTGACTGTCTGACACTTGCGACTTGCCAAAAATGTAACGACATGGTTCTTCAGTTGAAGGTCATGATGAATGCAATAGTCACAATTGAATGGGGTGATGGTGAAACTGAATCAGTAAAATGGAAAGTGGATGACTGGGGACAGGTAAGACATTCATATCAATCGCCAGGCTATTACTGTATTACAATAAAAACAGACGAGGAGAACGTATTGACTGGATTCCATATTGTTTCTCACAAGGCAATATGCTCAATAGACGTTTCCGGCTGTAAGGGATTGACGCATCTATTGTGTCCAAATCAAATGTTGAAACAAATGTCTTTAAGCAAGACTGAATATCTCTCTGTGCTTGATGTACATGGAAATAGGCTGCAAAGAATCAACCTCAGAAAGAATCCGTTGCTTACAATCGTTGATTGTTCTAACAATCCGTTGCAAAAGATAGAAGCAGTGAAGCATCCTCCATTCAGTTTAATGTGCATAAGAAAAACAAGGCTGGGAACTAAAGCAAAAAGGAGATTTCATGAAATCGTTCGTTTAAATGCAGGTCGATTATTGAGTGAGGGCTTTGTTAACCAATTGACAGAGCCGCTTTTGCCTACGTTGCTGTTTTATATAAAGAACAGCACTTGGGAAGATGTCTTGGCATGCTTGCAACAGGAAAACGAAGATTCAAAGGTAAATAATAACTTCACGGTATTGCACAGAGTCTATACCTTGCTTAAAGCATATCGTCACGTCACTCCGTGCCCATACAAAAATGGTTTTATGTGGGTGCGAGGAACATGGGTATTTATTGCACATAAGTTTAAAACCAAAAGGACGGGGCAAATAGTAGAAAGTAGTCAGGCTCTCGAACAAGAGTTCTATTTGTATGAACGCCCTTGGAGTATGATTCTTGGAACACCAGTAAAAGCATGGGACAATCGCCTGCCTTTCATGATGCTTCCACAACATCCAAATGCCTACTATGCAGCCATGTGCTTATATAATATGGTGAACAATGAAAAAGAAATGAAGAAACATAAAATTCCAAAGATCGTTTATGGCAAAGAAACTTTCTAAAATCATCTTTCTTGACTTTGATGGTGTTCTGAATACAGAATACCATCAAAGACAATTACAGTTTGAAGGAAAAATATGGCAAGACAAGCACGGTGCCAGCTTTGATCCCGAAGCCGTAAAACAGCTGCAAGCCATAGTCGATAAGACTCATGCAGACATAGTAATAGAATCCTCATGGAAATATCTTGGCTTGGAGGCTATGCAGGAAATGTGGCAAGACAGACAACTGCCAGGAAGAGTAATTGACATTACTCCTTCTGTTGTCAGTGATAGCCTGTTGCTTTCTGCAGATTTGGAACAAATCTCCCCATCTGCACTTCATTGTAAAGGTGCAGAAATAGCCTCATGGCTTTATGATAACAATATACAAGATACCCCGTATGCCATTATTGATGATGAGTATGTTATCTTGGAATCTCAACTTCCACATCTCGTATTGACAAATCCTTACGATGGGCTTACCGAAGAATTGGCAATGAGAGCCATCAACATATTGAATCAACAATAAAACTTTCAAGGAATTTTAATTTAGTTCTAACCTGTCATAAATAATGGGACACCATAGCCATACCTTTGCACCCAATAGCGTAATTAAATTTTCAAAGATATGGCAAATGATAAGTTAAACAAAGAGTTGGTTTCTCGTATGATGGACGATGCTGCATGGAAAGAACTCTCAAAAGACTTTCCATGGACAGAACAGTTGCTTGAGAAGTATATGAACTATGTGGACTGGAAAGAAATTTCAAGAAACTACGATGTAGTGTGGACCAAAAGCCTACTTGAAAAATTCAAGCACAGACTTGACTGGCACGAATTGACATCAAACAGTAGTACACTATTGTTTACTGAAGACAACATAGAGACATTTAAGGATTGTTGGGATTGGGAAGTGCTATCAGACAAGTCTTGTATCGACATGACCCACGAACTTTTAATCAAGTATGCTGACAGATGGAATTGGGCATACATAATAGATCGATATGGTGACGATTCTATTACCTACAATGAGGAATTTCTCGAAAAGTATGGAGAATATATCCCTGCCTCAGAGTTGGGCGGTTCAAAATTATGGGACTGTATTATAGAAAAACGAATAAAAGCACTGAAACAGGAAATACTGGCTTAAATTACTCTTTTATGGTACAGAACACTACTATTGTTAAATGATAGCATGCTGTGCATATGGTCTTAGTTGAAATACCTTTCATCTCTAAAGCTGTATGCATAGCTTTTGTCTTTACTATAATGCCACTTTTCCTGTAAAACCTAAATCAACAGTTACTACACCAAGAGCCTTGAATACTCTTCTCATAGTAGGTATAGTTATGCTGTAACATTTTGAAAGCTGATAAATTGCACATAAAGAACACACAATGGTTGAATTGGAGTAAAGAGAACATCAACTGAAAATAAAATCTAAAAAACAGATATGATTTTCATTAATCCATTTAATTGTTGTACCTTTGCCATCGAAAAGAGTTGTTTGACAAGCAAACTTGTGTATAATGCAGAAGTTGAAACTATTGCCAAATCATCACCTATATTGAGGTGAAAAGCTCAAAAATAGCTCATTTTAAGCTATTCGGCAAATTTTAGTGTATTTTTTCTTAAAACAGACTGACAATGAATGAAGATAAAGATGAAATAGAATTCAGCTACGAAGTCTTCGACCGACAGCTCGACAACTTCTGCCGAATGCTCAGCATTCTGGTAGATGCATGGGAAGATTACAGTCCGCAGGAACTTACCTTCGATATCCGTTCGCTCTGCACCAAAGCCACCCGGCTCTGTTATATGGCAGAGAAAGATATGGTGCTGCAACACAACGACATAGCCAAACAGCGAAAGGAGCAGAACGAAACCCATGAAGTAAGCATCAGCATCATCGTAATGCAGAAGTTTACACCCCTGATGGCGCATATCATGGAAGACATGAAAAAGGGAAAACAGATAGAAGGAAAACGGATAAAAGTGGCACCGCTGTATATGACCCGCATCCTGCCGAAACTCAACGAATTTTTCGAAACCGATGAACTGGGCAAAGGAAGTACTATCGATGTAAACGAAGTAACCAAACTCCAGAAAGAACTGTTACGCCAGGTAAAACCCACTCATATCCCCGGCGTAAAACCCGTAGAGCGCCTCTGGAATCTCTTCCAGCTATACAGCATGGCATGTTATCTGATGCTCCACTTCCGCCAGCTGAGCCATTTCACCAACCTCGCCATGAGCGAAGAGCAGACCACCCGCCTCTTCGAAATGTCGCTACAGGAATATCAGGAAGAACCAAAGGGCATCAGCGACATAGACCGATACTTTACAACCCTGGAATATGACAACAACGGAAAGCAGCTCTCCGTCAGTCAACTGCTGGATGTAAGAAAAACGCTAAAAGACGAGGTACCGGAAAGTCTGCGCCTCGACTTTATGAAATATATAAGAGATACCCAACTGCTGGGCGCCCAGCTTGCCCACGTCAATTTTACAGCACAAGAATATCTCAAGCTGGTATCAGCCACCGTAAAATGGCACATCATCGAGCAGGAAATCTACGATTTGGAACATCCCGAAGGCATTCCGGAAACCCTTCCCAACGAGGTTTTCTACAAAGTAAAAGACGGCAAATACATCGACATGCAGAATCTGAAGGCTCAGATAGCCAAGATGTTGAAATTTGTTACCCGCAAGAACCACTGGTTCTGCGTATGGTGTGTATTGAATCACAACTGCATGCTTCAGGACAACCAGAACTTCGAAGCCTTTGCCACCCAGATGATGACTCCCGAATGGTTTGGCGACATCGACGATTATCTCCATTTCTCGGGCGACAATCTCCGCGACTACCGCCGTTATTTCTCAGAGATAGATTATCCGCAATGGGAGGAAAAGAAGTTTAAGGAAATCAAGGACCTTTACAACATGACGAAATGGTCAGACAAGCTCCTCAGCAAGTTCCAGCATCTCTGCATCACGATGAATGGTGTGTTTGATAAGAAAAGCCTCTGATTCAGGCTTGTTTTATGCATAAAAAACAGCTTTTAAATACCTGATTTACAAAATAATATTAAAAGTTCACAAGTTTGTGGTCCACAACCTTGTGAACTTTCATTTTTTTTGCTTATCTTTGCATCCGTAATCAAGCAAAAAAACAATGGAAAAGGCATTCGTATATGGTATGTCGGTTGCCGGAAACAACTTCACCGACCGAATAGAAGAAACCAAGCGCATCAAGGCAGACTTTGAGCATGGCATCAACGTCATTCTCATCTCTCCCCGACGCATGGGCAAGACTTCACTCGTCAAAAAGGTAATATCCGAAATTGATAATCCAGAGATAAAAGTGGTGTATATGGACATCTATGACTGTCGAAGCGAATATGATTTCTACAATCGCTTTGCAGAAACCATTATGAAATCTATGAGTAATAAGCTGGAACAAGTAGTAGAAAACATCAAGCAGTTCCTGGTAAGAGTTTCACCAAAAATCTCCTTTAGTCCAGATCCTACATCCGAATATTCATTATCTCTGGGAATTACACCAAAGGACTATTCCCCTGAAGAGATTCTGAATCTTCCGGAAAGAATCGCTCAGGAAAAGGGAATCCGCATGGTGGTCTGCATCGACGAATTCCAGCAAATTGGAGAATTCCCTGATACTCTTACGGTTCAGAAAAAACTGCGTGGCGCCTGGCAGCATCATCAGAATGTATCATACTGTTTCTTTGGAAGCAAGAAGCATCTGATGGAAAACATTTTCCAAAACCGACGCATGCCTTTCTATATGTTTGGCGAGATGCTGCACTTGGATTGCATTCCTACTGAATATTGGGTGCCTTTCATCTGCTCCCGATTCGAGAAATACGGAAAGAAAATATCTGAGGAATATGCTACAAGAATCTGTAAAACCGTAAAGAACTATTCCTCCTACGTGCAGCAACTAGCTTGGAACGTGATGGCAGAAACCGAGAAAGAAGTAAACGAAGAAACCTTACAAAGTGGCATCAGCGCCTTGCTGCAACAATGTCATGGTCTTTTCGTACAGCAAACCGAGGGCTTAACCACCTATCAGCTCAATTTTCTGCGCCTCCTCTGCAGTGGCATCCACTCAGGTTTCACCGCCCAGGCTGTAACAGAAACCTATCCGCTGGGCAGCAAATCCAATATAGACCGCATCAAGAAAGCCCTCATCGACAAGGAATTGATCACCCTGGAAAAGGATGGCATCTTCATTGCCGACTGCGTGTTCGAGCTTTGGTTTAAGAAGGAAATGATGTAAAATAGTACAGAATATAATCCCAAATGGCACCCAAAGGGTAGTAGCCTTGAAATTGGTAAACGTATTCTGGTCGATGTTGATAGGGAGAACGGTATAAGTATATACGTTGTTCAAATTGTTGCAATTGTTGAAAGCCATGTCACCGATACGCTCCAATGTGTATGATGTTGGGCGATTAGTAGAATGAGCAATTCTTCTTGGAGAGACAGGCATGACGGAGCTTACTTTGTTCTACACTCTTGAATGGTGGCAGTAGGCATTTCGTAACAGTGTCAAAGACGTTATCCAAAATTCTAAGACAATTGGTTGCAAGCCAAAGTAATGCGATATGCGCTTGGGCATCTTGTCTGCTTTCAGATTATGTAAACCATGTTCACATTGCCCATTGTCTGCAACTCATTGACTGTGGCATTAACCTCTACATTCAAAAGGAACAGCTTACATTATTGAACGATGAAGAACATCCGTCCCTCTTTGCCCCCGATAATGATAGCCACGCTTTCAAGCTGTGCGCAATTGGAACGTGATAATATCTCATTCCGATTGCAGTCAGGAAGGAAGCGGTATATAGAGAAAGGTGGAAAACTCGGACGCAAGGTAGGCTCTGTAAAAACGGCAGAACAGATGAAAGCCGAATATAGGGAAGTTATTAGTTTGCTCCGCAAGGGGTATTCCATTCGGGATGTGGCAAAGTTGAGTGGTAAAGGGGTAAGTACCGTACAACGAGTGAAGCGATTACTAAAAGTGCAACCACCGCAATAATACTATTGATTTTACGTTCTTTTCAAAGAAAGGGGTTGTGTGATAGTAGTTTAAAGGCTAAAAGCACTACTTTTGAATGCTGTTAAATATGGTAATGTTCAAAGTCACAATTTGTGATTTTGGAAAAATGAATATAAATATGACAGATAAAATAGGAAAAAAGGAGAGCAGCGAACTGACCACAGAAAGTGACCAGTTGGTTGGTGTTGACAATATAGAGCCTCTAATAAAAATCATTAGAGGACAACAAGTTATGCTTGACCGTGACCTTGCCACACTTTATGGCGTTGAAACAAAGCGTCTTAATGAGCAAGTAAAACGTAATATTAAACGATTTCCAGAAGATTTCATGTTTCAATTGACCAAGGACGAATGTTTAAGGTCGCAAATTGCGACCTTAAACGAAGGACGCGGACAACATTTGAAATACATGCCTTATGTATTTACTGAAAACGGAGTCGCTATGCTTAGTAGTGTTTTACGTTCTGACACTGCGATTGAGGTGAATATTCGAATAATGCGGGCTTTCACTTCAATGCGTCACTTTCTACAGAACAATGCCGAAGTGTTTCAGCGTCTCTCGACAATGGAATACCATCAATTGGAAATACAACAACACTTGCAAGAATCCGACAAGCATATAGAAGAAGTGTTTCGCAGATTGGACGAGGGCAATGCAAAGCCGAAACAAGGTGTGTTCTACAATGGTCAAATTTATGATGCCTATACTTTCGTGTCCGACTTGATTAAGAGTGCGAAGAAACGTATTGTCCTTATCGACAACTATGTTGACGAGACTGTACTGACATTGCTCGATAAAAGAGATAATAACGTGTCTGCAATCATCTACACTCAGCAGATAAGCCGTCAGTTCCAACTCGACATAGACCGTCATAATGCTCAATATGCACCGATTGATGTTGAAACATTCCGTTTATCACATTACCGCTTCCTTTGTATAGACGATGATGTGTATCACATAGGAGCATCCATAAAGGACTTGGGCAAGAAGTGGTTTGGTTTCTCCAAGATGGAGATACTTACACCAGACGAATTGGTGGAAAGAATCCACAGGGGATAAGAAAAAATCAGAGTTTCTATTGAATATGGAAGAACTTTTCAGATATTATTTGAGGAATATTATTATTCTTCGTATCGGTACAGGCTTACGTTATCTATGGCTACGCTTTGTAAGGCATCGCAAGATTTCTTACCGAACCCTTTATGAAGGTAGTAAATCGAAAAAACAACAGAATTATCTAATTTTGATAATGAAATGTCAAATCGGGCATGGGGATGTGGCTTTATTCTTTTTGTGATATTCTTAATTATGTTTTTACGCAGATTTTTATAATAAACATACAGAAAAAAGATTATGCAACAGACATTATTTATCGTAATACTTGCCGTTGTCATTGCTTTCGCTTTGGCATATAGGTGGAAGAAAAAGACAGAAAACAAAATGGGCAATGATTTGAATGCTCTCATTGAGGCTAACGATTGGTGCGGTGTGTGTCGTATTCTACGCAAGCAACTGATTATCTGGGGAGTCTTGCTTGCGTTGTGTATAGCATTGTTAATTGTTCGAATTGTGAGTAACAGCCAATTCTATACACCGATAATTGTTTGTGCAATTTTGGCATGGAGATTCTTCAAGTTGATTCGTATTTACCGAATTTCATTTCAAAATATGAAAACGATAGAACAAGAAAAACAAGAACCACAGCTAATGCCAATTGAAGAGTTCCTTCATGGTTGCAAAATCACCCATATAGATTGTAAACCTGATAAGATAAAGCAGTTATGGTTGGATGCCTATGAGAGAGGAAAAGCGAATGGCTTTTGCCCTGTGTTATTGGAAGTAGATGATTGCTTTTACGACAGCCTTGACGAAAACTCTGAGTGGTTCGACAAGGCAAAGTTTAGTGAATGGAAATCAAGCGTATTAAGCTCCAATCCTGTTGATGGTCAAACATTCCTTCGCAACCGCTTTGAAGCGGTAAAAGAAGATTGGAATGATGAAGAAGATTGGAATGTTAAAGTTGTCGGAAATGATGAAAACCTCCCACCTATAGATGATTTCGGTATTAGTGATGAAAGCCATGTTTATCTTGTGGAAGTTCCCGTAAAAGAAGCTTGGAAAGTTTTCGCTTATATTCCAATGGGTGAATGGAATGAGTGTCCTACTGCAGAGGAGCACATGGCTGTAGCAAAATACTGGTACGAGAAATACGGAGCGGTAGTAGCCCATATCTCAAATGATATGATACAATATTATTTGCCTAAGCCTGTGACAGGTGACACGATGCCTCTTGCAGAGGAGCACATGGGGTATTGTGACGATACCATTTTCCAAGGAGAAAATCTTACATCGCTTGCAGCTGAACTAAAAAAATCGACAGTATGGTGTTTTTGGTGGGATTAGGTAAACTTATAAAACGCATTTGGAAGAAGAAAACATACAGATGGTTGTCATATGCCATTTGTATAATTACATTCTCCACGTTATATGATTATATTCACAGTATTATTACACATACCATTATTTGTATCCCAATGTGGATATGGGGTATTATTCCAGTGGTAACAATCCTCATATTCTTTGCTAAATTTGGGATTAAGAAAAAATCTATATTTCTTCACGTTGTATTGGGATGTTGCTTTGGAATAGTGGTTACTGGTGTTTTGTGTGTCTTGTTCTATACAACAAATTATTGGTTCACCTGTTCCCATACGTACCATCTTGACGCATACGTTGTTGGTAAGAGATATATTCAAAGACGTGGTGGTTATCGTAGTTGGGGACTTTCAAAATACTACGTGAACTTGAAATTTATAGACAACCAAGAAACATTTCGTCTGGATGATTCAAAAGTTTTCAAAAAAATCAATCAAGGTGATTCTGTGTGTGTCACTTTTGTTAAAGGTCTTTATGGTATAAACATTATCAAGGATATATCTCCTAAAAACAAATAATTAATGCAATATAAAACAAATGAGAGAAAAGATGCTTGCCGGAGAAATGTATTCCGCTATAGACAAAGACTTGATAAAGATGCTGAACGAGTGCAAGGATGCCTGCTGGGAGTATAACCAAATCAGACCGACCATGATTAAGGAACGCAATAATAAACTTCAACAGATTTTAGGCAAGAGCGATGACGAAACGTTCATAAACCAACCTTTCTTCTGTGATTATGGCAAACACATACGTGTAGGAAAA
>ENA-OPNF01000255-OPNF01000255.1-human-gut-metagenome-genome-assembly--contig:-NODE-255-length-17076-cov-2.991951_pt1 | contig 17076 bp, 18 predicted proteins | sample MGYA00241534_ERZ501765 | MGnify/ENA primary metagenome ERZ501765 (study PRJEB25962, sample SAMEA2042567) | human gut metagenome | biome: human gut; feature: human-associated habitat; material: faeces... | reverse complement strand
AACACTCTAATTGAAAAAATAACCGTCCACGAAGCTGTCAAGGGCGAGGACGGAAACCGTGAGCAGGAAGTAGAAATCTACTACCGCTTCATCGGCAAAATTGACTGACCTTTCTTTTTTACCCAATAATATCTTTAATTAAGGGAAACGGGAAAGACCATACCAGATATTGCCAGCGTGATCAAAATGAGTGATCTCTATCATATCAGTCTGGATGAACTGTTGAAAGGAGATCAGGATATGATGAAAAAGATAGAGAAGGACACAAATATCGTAAGGTCCAACAGCAGGCTTATCGCTGTGGGCATAGTGGCTATCATAGTGGCTGTCGTTGTCACATTTGCAAGTATCATGACGGGAAATGCGGTGTTGGATTTTCTTGCGGCGGCGCTTCCGTGGGTATTCATGGGGATTGCCCTTGCGTGTTTTCTTGCAACGAGAAAGACTGATGAGAACACGCCGAAGCTCAGGGTGGCAGGATTTATACCTATCATGATAGGCGTGATGTTTATGATAGGTGGAATATATCTGATGAACGCATGTATGTGGAGAGGGATTGGAATTGGAGCGCTGGTTGTAGGCATTGTATTGAATGGAGTGGGGCTGGTAATTTTATTTTACAGAAAAAAATACTTTCATATTAATAATACACCTTGACAGAATGCACAAAATAGTATAAAAGATGGAAAGCGTTGTTTGCTGTCCTTGAAATATTTGTGATAGTAGTATAATATGTAACTGTTTGGCAACGGATATATTGTATCTGATGCCAGACAGTTATTTTTGTGCGGACAAGGTATCAGAGAATATGATCACACAAGAAGCAAAGCGGCTGTATAAATTTGAAAACACGTTTTGTGTTTCTCAGAACATGATAGATTAGAAGATGCGAGGAATTACGATATGATGAAATTAACAGATTTTTACTATGATCTGCCACAGGAGCTTATAGCGCAGGATCCACTTCTTAAGAGAAGTGAGTCCCGTCTCATGGTTCTGGACAGGAAGGACAATACGATAGAGCACAAGCACTTTTATGATGTGATAGACTACCTGAATCCGGGAGACTGTCTGGTCATCAACGATACAAGGGTTCTTCCGGCGAGACTTATGGGCGTCAAGGAGGATACGGGAGCATCCATAGAGGTTCTCCTTCTGAAGAGAAAGGACGACTGTACATGGGAGACTCTGGTAAAACCGGGCAAAAAGTGCAAGGTAGGTGCTCGTATAGTATTTGGCTCGGAGTCAAATGAACCTGACCCTGAGACAGGACTTATAAAGGGCAAACTTGTGGGTGAGGTCGTCGATATAGTTGAGGAGGGCAACAGACTCATCAGATTTGAGTTCGACGGAATATTCGAGGAGATCCTTGACGAGCTGGGACAGATGCCGCTCCCTCCATATATCACACATAAGCTTGAGGACAAGAACAGATATCAGACAGTTTATGCAGAGCATGACGGATCAGCAGCAGCGCCGACAGCAGGACTTCACTTTACAACAGAGCTTCTTGAGCAGATCAAGGCAAAGGGAATAAAGATCGCACATGTAACACTTCACGTCGGACTTGGAACGTTCAGACCAGTGAAGGAAGAGAACATACTAGATCACCACATGCATTCTGAGTTCTGTATCATAGAGCAGGATGCTGCTGATATGATCAACGAGACAAAGGCTGCAGGCGGAAGAGTTGTGTCCGTAGGAACGACAAGTACCAGAACTCTTGAGTCCATGTCGGACGACGATGGAACAGTTCATGCAGGCAGCAAATGGACGGATATTTTCATTTATCCGGGATACAAGTTCAAGGTTATTGACGCGCTCATCACGAATTTCCATCTGCCAGAGTCAACACTTCTTATGCTTGTTTCTGCGCTGTACGACAGAGAGCATATACTTGAGGCGTACAAGGTGGCGGTTGAGGAGAAGTACAGATTCTTCTCATTTGGCGATGCTATGCTGATAAAATAGCAGAAGAATCAGGACGATTAGAATAAAGGCATGATGTAATAGGGGTGCTGATAATTTATGTACTCTGGATGGGACTTATATCCGGAGAGGAGACAGATATATGGGAAAGAAGACATGCGTGGTATTCCCGGGAATCGGATATCACACTGATAAACCGTTACTTTACTACAGTAAAAAATATATGATAGCACATGGATATGATATTGTTGATGTGACATACGGCAAGCTTTCGGGACATCTCCCGGAGGAGATACAGAAGGTATTTGATGATGGCTGGAATAAAGCGGTAGATTGTCTGAAGAATGTGGATTTCTCGGATGCTGAGGATATAGTATTTCTATCAAAGAGTATAGGTACGGCTATATCTGCAAGATATGTGGCGGAGAAAGGACTTAAAGTAAGAAATATATATTTCACACCACTTGAGATTACCATGCAATATGCCAATTCAAATGGCATAGCTTTTCACGGAACGGCGGATCCACTAGTGAATACGGGTGAGCTGACAAGACTTTGTGAGGCTAAGAACATCCCTCTGTATAAATACGAGGGCGGAAATCATTCAATAGAGACAAAGGATATTCTATGGAACATAAGAACGCAGGAAGACATAGCGGAAAAATATATAGATTATTTGAACTTCTAGGACATACAGAGGGGCAGTTATATATTGCGGAGATAGCAGTGCTCATAACACTGCTTATTGGCACGGCGGTATATATACTGCTCCTTCGTGTCCTGCCGGATACCTCATGGCTTGAGGGGTGCCAGATACGCCGGTTTACAGGAGTGATATGTCCTGCATGCGGTACGACAAGGGCTGTACTCGCCATGCTCCACGGACATCTGCTGACGGCTTTGTATTACCATGTGGCGACTGTGTATCTGGCGTGCATCTGTATCATTTATCTGGTAGGCAATACGATCAGGCTTGCCACGAATGGCAGGGCACCGCTTGTGAGATTCCGGCTGTGGTATGTGTATGTGTGGCTTGGGATATTTGTGGTGTCTTACGTGGTGAAGCTGGTGGTGCCGGGGTATGTCATATAATGAGCGCAAGTTGAGTAGGCGTGCGCATGTCATAGCGCTTATGCACGTCGACATATGATATAAGGAGTGGTTTCATGAGACTTATGATAAAACAACGGGTATTTGCCTGGACAGATACCTACGATATATATGATGAATGGGGAAACAAAAAATATTTTGTGAAGTCGGAGGCGTTCCGGCTGACGCATCAGGTTCACGTATATGACATTGCGGGAAATGAGATAGGTCTTATCAGTCAGAGATTATTCACATTCCTGCCTACATTTGACATCAGTGTGGGTGGCAGACCGTGTGGAAGTATCAGGAAGGAATTTACATTCTTCAAGCCATCGTACAGTATTGAGTATGGTGGATGGCAGTGTGATGGAGATTTCCTTTCGTGGAATTATAGTGTCACAGCTGGAAGCAGGCTGGTGGCAAATATAGCAAAGCAGTTTCTCTCATGGGGAGATACATACACACTTGATATCTCAGATCCGGGTGATGAGATCATGGCACTTATGCTGGTGATAGCTATTGATGCGGTCAATTGTTCGCAGAATAATAATTAATTTTTTAGAATTTTATATAAACATGAAGAAGATAGGAATGTATGAGGAGACAGGCAGGAAATAGTCATGAATAAGATACCAAAGTATGTTGTTATCATAGCCTGCATATTGGTAATGGTGGTGTTGCTACCATTAGGTTATGTTAGATATAAGACGCGTTACGAAGCTGAGCAGATAAGTGTGTCAACGTCTCCAGATGGTGATTATGAGCTTGTGATCTATTCTGTTGGCGACCCGGATTTCCCATTTGGAGCTGCCCATGGAAGACTGGTGCTGAAGGGCAAGGAGAAGACGGTTGCATATAGGTCATTTGAAGTGGCAAATGATGGTGCAAGATTTGACGAAAGCGATCTAAAGACGACATGGTATATTGATCGTGTGGAGGTTGTAGTGTCTGGCTCTGAACAGCGTGACGAGCTTGTGACCATGCGTTTTAATGGGCAGACCAGCAGTAGACGTCTCACGACCAGATATAGAAGAGAAGATACGGATATAGAAAAAGACAACGAACAAGACTCTGCGATAACGGAAAAAGCTTCGGGTGACAGCGGGGAGAATGCAGAGAGCTCCACTGATTCCTTTGTTGATCCTGATGTAAATGATCAGCCAGAAAATAAGGAAATTACAGTCGGGTATCAGGCGATCTTTGAGAAATATTCAGATGCCACAGCTGGAAAATTCGAAGTATATTACGGCGCCTCGGAGTCATCATCAAGATGTATATTGTCTGAAAGTGACACTACAGAGGAATACATTGTATATGATGGCAAGTCAGAAAATGAGAAGTGCGGTCTGTATGTAAGGTATCGTACTGAAAAAGGCGGTGATGGAACGTATGATTATGGCAGCGCCGAAATAGAAGATATCTATGCATATGTATTTTCCAGTGGAGAAGTGATAAGTAGTGGAAAGACAAACTGGGAAGATACTGGAACGGATGAGTTTGAGAGGGCAACGGAGTAAGCTGTTGTGAATAGTCCATGAACTGTGGTAAAATGAATATTGGACAGAGCAGGATATCATTAAATTATTAGGATAAAAAGTAACACAAAAAAGGGCGACACAGCTGTCTGGTAGGATGCAAAGCATCACAGACTGTAGTGTCGCCTTTATTTGTGCTAAAAATAATCTATATATCTTTAACGTTCCAGCCCACCCAGATCATCATAGAATCCCGGATATGAGATGTTCACGCACTCGGCTCCGGTGATCTCTGTATCGCCATCAGCGTTAAGTCCTGCGATGGCAAAGCTCATGGCGATTCTGTGGTCCAAGTGACTGTCAATCACTGCACCGTGAAGAGGCTTTCCGCCGCGTATGATCATTCCGTCATCGGTTGCAGTTATGTCTGCGCCCATGGATGAGAGAGCGTTTACCATGACATCTATTCTGTTTGATTCCTTGACCTTGAGCTCCTGGGCATCCCTGATGATGGTCTCACCGTCTGCAAAGCATGCGAGAACTGCTATGGCAGGGATCTCATCTATGAGCTTTGGTATGATGGAACCCTCAATGACACAGCCCTTGAGACTTGATGTCCTGACTGTTATGTCAGCGGTTGGCTCACCGCATCCGCTCACTACATTGGAGTATTCCATATCGCCGCCCATTGCTTTGATGACTTCCAGTATTCCATCTCTGGTCGGGTTGATGCCAACATTTTTGATGGTGATGCATGAGTTCGGAGTGATAAGTCCTGCAACAAGGAAGTAAGCAGCTGATGATATATCTCCAGGTACAAGTATCTTCTGTCCAACAAGATTATCCACAGGCTTTACGGTAGCCGTAGTTCCCTCTGCTTTTATATTGCCGCCAAATGACTCAAGCATGAGTTCAGTGTGGTTTCTTGACACATATGGCTCGGTGACACTTGTCTCGCCGTCTGCATAGAGTCCGGCAAGGAGTACACATGACTTTACCTGTGCTGACGCGACAGGTGAGTTGTAGTATATTCCATGGAGTTCCTTTCCGTTTATAAGGAGCGGTGCACAGTCATTTCCGAGTTCGGATGTGATGTCGGCACCCATCATGGAGAGAGGCGTCATGATTCTCTTCATAGGGCGCTTACATATAGAAGCATCACCTATAAGCTTGCTTGCAAATGGCTGAGCGGCAAGTATACCTGATATAAGTCTGGTGGTTGTTCCGCTGTTGCCGACATCGAGTGTGCCTTCAGGCTTTGACAGTCCATGCAGTCCTTTGCCGTGTACAGTAACGACACAGCCGTCGTAATCAATATCTATACCCATCTGCCTGAAACAGTTCATGGATGATATACAGTCTGCTCCATTTAAAAATCCGTGTACCTCGGTTATTCCATCTGCGATTGAGCCGAACATGATGGAGCGGTGGGAGATGGATTTGTCCCCCGGTATTGTTATCTCTCCGTTAAGTGATTTTACTCTGTTGATCTTCATAAATTCTCAGTATTCCTTTATTCTAGTGTAATATGTTTTACCTATCGGTTATAAATCTTATAGCCTGCGGCCTTCAGCACATCCTGCGCATTCCGTCTTGAATCAGCATCGTAGAATGAGAGTCTGAGAACCCCTTCCTCATCCTCCCGGTTGTGGGAGACTCCGATGTTCTTGAGGCTTATCTTTGCCTCTGCGATAAAAGCTGTCACCTTTGCCAGCGCACCAGCCTCGTCAGGGATATCTACGAACAGTTCATGGTGCATTCTTATGACACCGCTGCTGTTGTTAGGAATGGAATCCCTGTAATCTCTGGCGGATGCAAAAAAAGCATTTATCCCAGCCGCATCGCGCTGTTTAATATGATAAATCATTTTGTCTATAAGCTCAACATATTCCTGAAGCCCGTGTACGATATTGTCAGGATTTGCCAGAAGAATGTGCTCCCATACCACTGGATTGGAGGATGCGATTCTGGTTATATCTTTGAAGCCTCCGGCTGCCAGTGATTTGAAAATATTGTCCGGGCTGTCTGCCGCTGCGACAAGGTTGACCAGTGAGGCGGCTATGACGTGGGGCACATGACTTATGTAAGAGGTTATACGGTCGTGCTCAACAGGTGAGTATGTGATCGGTATCGCTCCAAGATCTCCGATAAATGTGGAGAACTCCTCAGTCTTGCCCGGCAGAACTCCGTCTGCAGGTGTGATGAAGTAATAGGCATTCTCTATGAGCCTGTCGGTGGCCGCCTCGTAGCCAGATCTCTCAGAGCCGACCATAGGGTGTCCGCCGACAAAATACCTGGCAAGCCCAAGCTCCTGGACTGCTTCGTATATGTCGAGCTTTACGCTTCCGACATCAGTCAGTATGGTGCTGTCTGTAAGAAATGGCTTGAGCTGGCGCAGGTATTCTATATTATAGTGGACCGGTGCGCACAGAAAGATATAGTTGCATTCTGCTATGGTATGGATATCATCTGTATATTCAGTCAGTGTCCCATCGGAGACAGCTTCCTTGAGTGTAGATAGATTATTGTCAAAGCCGACTATTCTGTAATCAGGGAAAATGCGGTGGATGGATTTGGCAATAGATCCTCCGATAAGTCCCAGACCGATAAATCCTATTGAAAAATCATTCATTTTACGTTCTCCTTTAACAGTTTGACGCATAAAAGCGCTAAAGTATCTATTGGCGATTATACAGCCTTTTGAATGACAGGGCAAGAGAAGATTCACATTGCGATAAAAAAACTTGAATATCAGATGTGGATATTAAGCTAAAATAAGAAGTAAGGGAATTGTATAAGCTGAAGATTTGTACTAAAATCTTTGTGGAGAACGCAGACGATGCACATAAGAAAGTATACTGATGTGTGCGTTTGTCGACCGACCATTATAAGGAGGATAATTTATTATGATAGATACACTTTGCAGACTACTTGACGCCGGTGTCACACAGTTTCATGTAGTGAAGGAATGTGAAGCCATGCTGCAGGATCACGGTTACATGGAGCTTGATATGGGAGAACGCTGGGAGCTCACGGCCGGAGGAAGATATTATGTGAAGCCATACGCATCTATGATGGTGGCGTTTGCCGCAGGGGAGATGCCTGAGTATGGCAGGCTGAATATCGGCCTTGCACATACAGATTTTCCTATGCTCAAGATCAAGACTCAGCCGGATATGAACAGAAGCGGCTACCAGACACTGAATGTAGAGCCGTACGGCGGACTTATCAAGGAGACATGGTTTGACAGACCGCTTGGAATCGCGGGCAAGGTCATGGCGCAGACCACGGATCCGTTCAGGCCGAAGACGTATCTGTATGATTCAGAGCGTGCCATGTGCATAGTGCCAAGCCTTGCACCGCATCTGAGAAAGGATGCACCCGGGGAGAAAATGAATGTGCAGAAGGAGCTCATACCTGTATATGGTCTGGATGGTCAGAAGGTGAAGGACAAAGATATATTACAGTATGTGGCAGATGACCTTGGGCTTTTGAAGAACGATATTCTTGATTATGATCTATACCTGTATAACATGGATGGAATGGAGATAGTTGGGGCAGATAAGGATATGATAGCTTCTCCGAGACTTGACAATGTAACTTCCGTGTCAGCGCTTGTTGACACCATGTGCAGAGAGACAAATGGCAATAATACAAATGTTATAGCATTATTTGACAATGAGGAGATAGGCAGCAGATCAAAGCAGGGAGCAGATTCGGTGCTTCTGTCGGAGATAATAAAGCGTATCATGGCAGGATTGGACATTGAGGCTGGAGCAGGAAGACGCCTTATGAGAGATGCATTCATGCTGTCACTTGATGTGGCGCACGCAACCCATCCGAATTATTCAGAGAAGAGTGATCCGACAAATCAGATTGTCATGGGGCGCGGAGTGGCACTCAAATCAAGTGCAAGTCAGAGATACGTGTCAGACAGTGAGGCATCTGCGGTCATCATGGCTCTTTCAAGAAATCAGGAGATAAAGATACAGCGTCAGGTGAACAGGTCGGGTATGGCAGGAGGACAGACTTTAGGTCCTATAGCTTCATCTTATCTGCCAGTCAGAGCTGTAGACATGGGAATACCGATACTGGCTATGCATTCAGCGGTGGAGCTTGGAAGTGCGGAGGATTATGCACAACTTGAGAAGATTTGCGGTGTAGTATTTGAAATGTAGTATGGTGAAATCAGGTATTTGAGCAATTTACTTGTGCAGTTATTACGATTGTGTTACAATAAGATGATGTATTTTTAACTTCAATAATCACTTACGGAGGATACTCATGAAGAAGAAACATTTAAAATATGCAGTGCTCTGCTTTGGACTTGCTTCCATGCTGGCATTTGCCGGATGCGGAAGCAAAGGTGACGATGCTACCACAGCCAATCCGACGGAGACAGAGGCGACCACAGAGGCAGTGACGGTGGCGACTACGGAAGCAACCACTGAGGCACAGCCGGAGAAGGACAAGGATGGCTTTACAATATGTAATGACAAAGTAAAGACTCTTGACTATGTGAATGTCAGAACGAGCCCATCAACTGATGGAGAGATATATCAGGAAGTTGCAAATGATGTTGAGCTGGACAGAATCGGTTATAACGATGAGTGGAGCAAGGTATCTATAGATGGTGGGGAATACTATATATTCTCGGAGCTCCTTGAGGTCGTAGGCGGAGGAGATAAGTCTGATGCATCGACTGAGGCGACAACAGAGAATTCATCGGATGCATCCACAGAACAGGGAACTACATCCAATGTTGGTGAGGGCAAGATGATAGTTATAGATGCCGGACATCAGCAGAATGCAAATGAAGAGACCGAGCCGATAGGCCCTGCTGCTACAGAGACAAAAGTAAAGGCAACCGTTGGCAACACAGGTGTATCAACAGGAATAAAGGAATATGAGCTGAATCTTCAGATCGCACAGAAGCTTGAGGCAGAGCTCACATCCAGAGGCTATACAGTTAAGATGATCAGAACATCGAATGATGTTGATATAAGTAATGCGACGAGAGCAGAATATGCGAACAACCTTAAGGCAGATGCAGTTATAAAGATCCATACAAATGGATCGACAGACGGTAATGCGACAGGTGTGATGACAGTATGTCAGACATCATCTAATCCATATAATTCAGCTATCTATGATCAGTGCAAGAGTCTTGCCACGGATGTTTTATCAGGACTTCTGGCTTCCACAGGAGCTAAGAGCGATGGAATATGGGAGACGGATACCATGAGCGGAATAAACTGGAGTACAGTTCCGGTAACCATAGTGGAAGTTGGCTATATGACTACAGCATCTGAGGAGGCACTTCTTGTAACAGACGATTATCAGAACAAGATCGCCAAGGGAATAGCAGATGGCCTTGATAAATATATTACAGAATAGAAGTCAGTAACATAAATAAAAATAGAGAACAGGATTACCTGTTCTCTATTTTTATTGTGGCATATCGAACCGGAGAAGACTGACCTCTTCTTCCGAGAGACTTCTGTAGGCACCTGTTGGAAGCGATTCGTCTATCTTCAGCTCACCCATTGCAATTCTTCGCAGAAAAGTAACTTTCATGCCGACGGCCTCAAACATTCGCTTGACCTGGTGAAAACGTCCCTCTGTTATTATGAGTTCGATCTCCGATCTGGTAGCGGTGCTGTCGGAAGATAATATGCGCAGATCTGCGGGCAGTGTAGGTTTTTCATCTCCGATATCCACACCTGTGGCGAAAATGTTTATGGTATCATCTGTTACATATCCGTCAATCTCTGCGTAATATGTCTTGGGAATGTGGTGTGCAGGAGACAGGAGATGGTGGGTCAGTGCTCCGTCATTTGTCAGAAGTAGAAGTCCTTCTGTGTCTATATCCAGCCGTCCCACGGGTGACAGGTCTTTTGTATTTTCTCCTTTTAGCAGATCGATAACGGTCTGATGCACGTTATCTTTGGTGGCGCTTACACACCCCGCAGGTTTGTTCAGGAGGAAATATCTGTATCTAGAATAATTCAGAATCCTGCCATTATATTTTATAGTATCGTTGTTCTCATCTATCTTTACATCTGAGGATTTAACCGGGGCACCATTGACGGTGACAGTGCCTTTTTTCACATACTGCTTTACCTGACTGCGGCTGCCAATCCCCATTTCAACTAGAAATTTATCAAGTCTCATAATGTACTCCTTTTGTTGACTGTATGATGTCATATGATACCACGAAAATGCGCTTTTTTCAGCAGAAAAGTTAAATGTTACAAAACACAACATGTCGTTACAAACAGTTGTGTAAAACCACTAGAAATTGGTATTTTTTTGTCAGAATCAGTTGACACATGCACATGTGTAGTGTATTATATTTAACAGAAATGTAACAAATGCGGTAACTTTGTAAAATTTAGATTACGAAATACTACATAGAAAATAGCTTGGATTAAGGGTAAAAGAGGAAAAATTAATGACTAGATCACGCAGTAAGTTTGGAAGATTTGTAGATCACATGAGAAGGAATGTTCTCAGTTATAAATATTTAAGACATAACATTTTGATGACAGCACTTGTGGTTGTAATGGCTCTTTGTGTATTTGCTGTCATAAGTTTTGGAGAGAAGGCTGACCCGCTTGCGGATGAATTATATGCGAATGATAGTGTGACTATCAACAAGAGTCAGGCAGTGATGATGGCAGACAGCAGTGTGCAGCTTGCCATCGACGCAGTGGTGCCTGCAGGAAGTTCAGTATCGGCCAACGATACGGCCAGAGTTGCCAGCAATGCATCAGGTAGTATACAGTCTGTGACTTCAGCGTCTACCGAGGCAGTGACAACAGAGGAAGCGACAACAGAAGAGACCCCTTCAGAGGTGCTTCCGGGCGTAACAGCATCAGTGATATATGATGGTGTGTATGTCCATACAGAGCAGTCATCAGAATCAGATATCATAGCTACAGTGAACAGTGGAGAGATGTTCGACGTTGTATCACAGGATGAGAGCTGGATAGGAGTTCAGTTATACGATGGCTCGATCGGATATATTTCAACAGAATATGTAAGTGTGGATGCCTCACTTCAGTAGTAGTGTATATGAGTACCCCTCACCCAGGTACGACCCAGTAAGACAGAAAAAGCAAGCCGCATGTCATTCAAGGATGGCGTGCGGCTTGCTTTTTTATTGTTGTATTGACTGTTGCTCAATTGGTTAGCTTTTTGTAGTAGAAGCACGCCAGCTGTGTGCGGTCTCTCAGCTGCAGCTTGTCAAGGATGGAACTGATATAGTTTCTCACTGTACCCTCGCTCAGATACAGGCTTGATGCGATTTCTTTGTTATTCAGACCATGAGTTAAACCAGATGGGGATAAAAATAGATATGTATCGGCAGGAGTACAGATTTACTCCTGCTTTCGCCTTTATTCAGGCGGTTTGACGTGTAGTACGCTGCATATATTCCCGCTCCATCTCCCGCATTTCCTCGTCTGTGGGAATATTCACAATCCCGACATAGGAATAGTAAATGTCGATTTGCTGTGTCCGTTTCCCGCCCTTTTTCTCACGCTCATGGATTATGATTTTATCCACAAATGCGTTTAGGATTTCGGGCGTGAGTTCGTCAATGCGGGTATATTTCTTTGTGACGGCTATCAGCTTTGATACATTGGTGGTTTCCATGTCGGCTTCGCTGACTTCAGCTGTTAAGGATTCGATTTCCTGTTTTAGCTGTTCCTGCTCCGCTTCGTATCCGTCTGACAGCTTGTAAAAGCGTTCGTCATTCAGCTTTCCGTTGACATTGTCCTCGTAGATTTTTCGGAACAGGCGGTCAAGCTCTTTTATCCGATTTTCGTCCTTTTCTATCTGCTTTTGCTTGGCAGACAGTTCAAACCTGCGTTCCGCAAGGGTTGTGTCTATCTGTTGTTTGACAAATATACGCTCAAACTGCTGCAAATAGGACAGGAAATGCTGAAGCTGTTTTAATACCAACCGATACAGGGCTTCCTCTCGGATATAGTGCTGCGTACAGTTCTGCGTGCGGCTTGTTCGCTTGTACTGGGAACAGCGGAAATGAGTGTATCCATTGGCAGTGGCAAGGCTTAGTTTTGCCCCGCAGTCGGCACAATAAAGCAGTCCAGAAAACATACTCGTAATCCCACTTTTGGTCGGTCTGCGTTTATTTTTCCGTATCATCTGCACCTTATCCCACACTTCCCTGTCAATAATCGGCGTATGGGCGTTCTCAATATATGCCCGCATTTCCTTTGCGGTTGGGATACGCTTCTTGCTTTTAAAGCCCAAACGGGTGGATTTGAAGCTCTCCGTACAGCCGATATACGCCACATTTTCCAGAATAGCAGCTACGGCTGACGGCTCCCAACAATACGGATTTTCCGACACCCTCGCCACGCCGACACCCTTTGACGCTTTGTAGGCTGACGGGGTAAGCACCTTTTCCTCCCACAAAATAGTGGCAATGGCTGACATTCTGTTTCCCTGCATACAGAGGGAAAATATCCTGCGGACAACCGCCGCCGCTTCCTCGTCCACAAGCCATCGGGTATTATCATCAGGATTGCGTAAATATCCGTAAGGCGGCGCACCCAGATGTTCGCCTGCAAGCCCCTTCGCTTTCTTGACTTCCTTTACCTTTTTGCTCGTGCTTTTGGGATACCACTCATTAAAAAGGTTGGTAAAGGCGGCAAATTCGTTGCTCTCAAGGCTGCCCGTGTCCACATTGTCCATGATGGCGATAAAACGCACCCCTGCTTCGGGATAGATGATTTCGGAATATGAGCCGACCTCGATATAGTTCCTGCCAAAGCGGGAAAGGTCTTTTACAATGACCGTTTTTACAAGCCCTTTGTCAATATCCTCCGACATTTTCTTAAAAGAGGGGCGGTCAAAATTCGTACCCGTATAGCCATCGTCCACGTAGTAGGTGGGATTTGGAAACCCGTGTTCCTTAGCGTACTTGAATAGATATTCTTTTTGATTTACGATACTGTTGCTCTCGCCTTCCCGTCCATCGTCCTGACTCAGACGACAGTACAAGGCGGTGATTTCTTCCTGCTGTCTTTGCAATGTTTTCTCCTTTCCGACAGCAGGCACGATATTATGAAGTGTAAATACAGTATACCACGCCTGCGGTCAAACTTCAACGCTTTAAAGCGATAATCTTTCCGATATTCCTTAATCTTCATCATAGCCCTTGTAATCAAAACTGTAATCTGCTGTGTCCCGCATGAATATCCTGCTGAGAAGCCCAAGCAAGTCCCTCCCGTCCTCTCGGAAATGTGCGGTCACGGTATATTCCGTGCCGCCGATTTTCTCGCAGAGCGTTGCCTGTTCAGGGATGCGCATAAGGGGCATAATGTTTTCAGCAGGCGGCAGGGGCGGGTACACCCTATTCGGGTTTACCATTGGAATACCCTTATTTTCGTCCAAAATTTCCATAAGTTCCTGTTCTGTCAGTCTGCTCATCGCAATGCGTCCTCCCTCTTGCGGTCTGTCCTGCCATTCTGGTTTGACCTTTGATTTTCAAGCGTATCGTGAATTTTGTTCAAGCAGTCATCAATGTGGGCAGAGCGTTTTTCAATCCCATCCGCATATTTCAGCCGCTTTCGCAGTCCCGTTATCCGTTCCGTCACTCCGTTTTTTTCTTCTCGGAGAGTTTCTTTTTCGGCGGGTGAAGCACGCCGTATCTTATTCTGCAAGTGCCGCCGATAGTCGGTAAGCCTGTCCATCTCCGTCTGATTTTTCTGCCTGTCGGTGTACAAATCGGAGAGGGTGGAGATATTATGCTTTGCCATATACCGCACCTGTGCGGTGATGTCGTCTAATTTCCGAAGTTCCTCTTTCATCAGCGGGCTTGTCGGCTTGTAGTCCGTGCCTTTGGGAAATATCCCTAACTGGTAGCACCAGTAATAATATAACGCTAAGATTCCTGTTGTTTTCTGTCTAGGTTTCCATGCTTTTTTATATTCCTCTGGCATATATGGAGAATAGGAAATCCTCGCTTTGTAGTTTCCATACCTCGCCCTTGTGCCTAAATGTGAGCGGATAAAATCGGGTGTTAAGCGTTCGTCAAGCGTGTCCAGCCTTGTGAAATGTGCGTACTGCGGCAGCTTCATTTTCCAATGCCCGCCCGAAAAATTAACCTCGTAGCCTTTGTCGGTAAGGTATTTCATCATGTGCGGAATATCCCGACTGCCGCTGATTGCCTCCGCCAAATCTTCCAGATAGACGTTGTAGCGTGTCGGCTTGCCGCTTTTCTCGTCCAGATACAGAGGTCTTGAAGGGGCTTTCTTTGGATTCTCAATCACCGACAATCCGTACTCTCGACATAAACGGTCGGACACTTCCCTTAACCGTTTCTGCTCCGATTTTGAGTAATTATACTTGCTCCCATCCAGATAGGAAACGGAGTTGAAGCAGAAGTGATTGTGCAGATGCCCCCTGTCAAGATGGGTGGCAACGATTATCTGGTATTTGTCGCCCCACATTTCCCTTGCCAGTTTCAAGCCGATTTCGTGGCATTGTTCGGGCGTTACCTCGTCTGGCTTGAAGCTCTGGTAGCCGTGCCAAGCGATATACCCGCCTGTCTTCTGGTACTGCTTTTTTGTCAAAATCATCTGCTGTAACGCTGTTTCTTTTAAACAGTTGAGGGCAGAAACATATTCCCCGTTATCCGTTTTCTGCGGATTCTTCACATAGGAAAACACGTCAAAGAAGTCCTGCATATCCTTATTCGGCACGGTTTTTTCTGGATTTTCCACATAAGAAATCAGGTCTTTTAACCGCCCTTTGATGTGCCATAGGCTCGTTGCCGCCATATCAGACCGCCCCCTGTTCCGTCAATTTTTCCATGTCAAACTGCTGTGGAAGAGTAAAATTCCGTTGCAATTCCAAGATAAAATCTTCAATCTCCCTGCATATTTCATCAGCGGAAGGGAAGTAGGGGATACACTTTTTAAAGGCTGCGTGTACCTCGTAAAGCGTGCCTAACAGTTCCCAAAATTCTTTCTCTGGCTGTGGCTGCGGTGCGTTTCCCTTGCATAACTGACGCATAAATTCTGCGGTGGACAGACCGCAGGCGGATGAATACTGCTTTAATTTTTCATGTTCTTCCTCTGTCAATCGGAAAGTAATGGGAACATTTTGCACGTCCTTTTCTGGTTTTTCTCTGCCCATTTTTCTTATTCCTCCAGTCTTATTTTTTCTTTTATCGGGGTAGCTAGGGGGGTGTCCCCTAAGTTAGTCCACACGCCTTTAGGCTGTGGATTAGGATTGTGGCTGACACAATCCGATGCTCGCTATCTCTGTGGACAACTCCGCAGAGCATTTTTCCGTGCAGCGACATTCCTAAATACCTGCCTTTACCCTCCGAAAAGGAAATCCTATGTCCTTTCCACCTCCGTTCTGGATTTGATTGCCTTTGACTTTTGGATAAATGAAAAAGCCGCTACACCACACCACGAACGATAAGAGGATTCCCTCCCGCTCTGATTCGTAATGCTATGTAGCGGCTTTGAAATTCAAAACCCATGTCAGCCTTGTCGATTGGCTGACATTTCAATCTTATATCTATGTGCTATTCAATTTTCAATTAGCATATATTCTTAAAAATTATACCATTTGATGCTTTCATATTTTTTAGGTATGCTATTCTTATCAAACCATCCTAAATTTTCAATAAATTTAATCTTCTCATTTCTAAATTTAACTAACTGTTTTCAATCTCATTTTCTATAAAGTGATTTGCTATTTCAAAAGCTCTTACTCGTCTTTTCGCCAAAGTGATTTGCGACTTATATCTTTCTGAATTTTCTTTTGATTCAAAGGTTATTATTGTTTCTCGTAACTTATGCAATGTTGAATCAATTTGCCTTTTTGCTTCAATTAAATCTTCCTTTGTATATTCCATGTTTGTTCTCCTCAAATCCATATTTTCAAATTCCCTCATAGTATTTCAAAATACCATAGCGGCAATATGGCTGTCAAGATTTTGCATAAACTTTTTAGTATTCCCTATGGACAGGAATTTTATTCACTTATTCTAAAATTGGGCGGGAGAATTTTATCCCCCACCCAATAGCCCATAAGAAAGCGTGCTGTATTAGATGCCTATAAAATCTTCCGCAACTTTTTTCTGAGATGGTCTAACCGTGCATAGATAGCACCCGTCGTTAAATGCATAAGCGGGGCAATCTCTTTTGTGGAATAGCCCTGCATTTTCAGCAGAACGATTTGCAGAGTACGCCTGTCCACCGTAAGCAATGCCTGATACAGATTTTCATCCTCGATTTCATCTAATAAATCCGTAACGGTCTTTATCTCGGATGATTGCTCTTTGTCTGCCATTCCCTCAAGGTATTCCCCGAAATCGCTTGTCCAATGGTAAAACCGCCTGTTGGAATTAAAGTCTGCCCTGTCGTCTATACGGATTTGTTCAATGGTAGTTTCATCAACTCCATGTTCCCGCAACACTTTTTCCTCGGCTTCTTTCCAGATACGCCACTTCCTGTCCTCACGTCCGTTGTTATATGCCATTCTTTTTTCCTCCAATCAATCTGAATTTTTGAAATTTCAGATTGATCGGCGG
>ENA-OPNF01000254-OPNF01000254.1-human-gut-metagenome-genome-assembly--contig:-NODE-254-length-17115-cov-2.848242_pt1 | contig 17115 bp, 13 predicted proteins | sample MGYA00241534_ERZ501765 | MGnify/ENA primary metagenome ERZ501765 (study PRJEB25962, sample SAMEA2042567) | human gut metagenome | biome: human gut; feature: human-associated habitat; material: faeces... | reverse complement strand
GTAAGCACGTTGACCGACTCGAAGTGAGCATTTACTTCGGTCGAAGTAAGACGACTTCATTGAAGAGTTTGTACAACTCGTATATAATACGAATGCACGTTTGTATATCTTATGCTAAGTTTATAGATTTACCCCGCCCAATTCTCCCTATCCAAGTTACGATAACTTATGGCTTCGGCTATGTGATGAGGCAATACCTGCTCTGAGTGGTCAAGATCGGCTATGGTGCGGGCAACCTTCAAGATGCGGTCGTAGGCACGGGCTGATAGGTTGAAGCGTTCCATGGCATTGCGTAGAAGATTTAAACCATGCGTGTCGGGCAAAGCGAATTGGTGAAGCAAGCGCGAGCTCATCTGAGCATTACAGTGCACGCCCGGTATATCGGCAAAGCGTGCGGCTTGTACCTGCCGTGCTTGTATAACTCGCTCGCGGATGGCGGCGCTGCTTTCCGATGTTCCTTTCTCCGCCAACTTCTCGAATGGCACCGGGATAATTTCTACCTGAATGTCGATACGGTCGAGTAGAGGTCCCGATATCTTATTCAGATACTTCTGTACTTGTCCCGTAGAGCATACGCAGTGGCGTGTGGGATGATTGTAATATCCGCACGGACAAGGATTCATTGATGCTATGAGCGTAAAGCTGGCAGGATAGTCTAAGGTATAGCGAGAGCGAGAGATGGTGATATGTCTGTCTTCGAGTGGCTGGCGCAATACTTCGAGTACGCTACGGTTGAACTCGGGCAACTCGTCGAGAAAGAGTACTCCGTTATGCGCCAAACTGATTTCGCCCGGCTGAGGAGTGCTTCCTCCGCCTACCATCGCCACCTGAGATATGGTGTGATGCGGACTGCGGAACGGACGCACGGCTATGAGCGATGAGTCGCGCCCCAACTTTCCTGCTACGGAGTGTATTTTTGTAGTCTCCAGACTTTCTGACAACGATAGCGGTGGCAGGATAGACGGCAGACATTTTGCCATCATTGATTTTCCGCTTCCGGGCGCACCTACCATGATGAGGTTATGCCCTCCGGCGGCAGCTACTTCGAGCGCACGTTTTACATTCTCTTGCCCTTTGACATCGGCAAAGTCGAAAGGGAAAGATGTCTGGCTATTATAGAACTCTTCGCGAGTGTTTACTATGGTGGGAGTCAAGTTGCGCGTTCCGTTGAAGAACTCTATTACTTCGGTTATGTTTTCAACACCATATACATTAAGGTTGTTAACAACCGCTGCTTCGCGTGCGTTTTGTTTGGGTAAGATGAATCCGTCGAACTCTTGTTGGCGTGCGGCTATGGCAATAGGCAATGCCCCTTTGATGGGCTGCAGGCTTCCGTCGAGGCTCAGCTCACCTATGATGAGATATCGTCCAAGCTTCTCGGCAGAAACAGTTCCGGTAGCCGCCAATATGCCGATAGCCAACGGAAGGTCGTAAGCCGAGCCTTCTTTCTTGATATCGGCAGGAGCCATGTTTACTACAATTTGGCAAGTAGGGAACTTGTATCCGTTTACTTGCAGGGCTGAAACTATACGTTCATGACTTTCTTTGACCGCCGAGTCGGGCAGTCCCACTAGATAGAATTTTATGCCACGAGAGCTGTTTACCTCTATTGTGACAATGGTAGCGTCGATACCTTGAACGGCGGCACCAAACAGTTTTACCAGCATTAAGGTTAGTATAGATTTAAGGTGTGTTTTCTTTTATTTCTTCTTGTTCTTCTTCTCCGCATCATCAGAGTCGATGCGCTGTTTTACCTCTTTATAGAGCGCGTCATCGTACAGATTATAAGCAAGCTTCTTACGGTTACGGTCTATCAGTATGTTTGTAGGAAATTTGGTTATCTGTTCCTGCTTTATCATAGGCATACCCCATCCTTTGAAGTCGCAACTCTCTATCCACTTTTTAGAGTCTTTCTTGCATTTTCTTAGCCAAGCCTTCTTGTCATAGTCGAGCGAGAGGTTCAGTACTCTGAACTTACCTTCCGGAAGTTTCTCGGCTATCTTATATATAGAATCGTGTGCGGCTACGCTTTCCTCGTTCCAGCTGGCCCATATATTGACTAGTGTATAGCAACCCTCTTCCGTGCTCCACGAAACGAACTTATTGTTTCTGTCCTTGCATGATATGTAAGGCAGCACATCCGAATTGTTGTTCCAGTTCTTCTTTTCCGAGAGATTACGAAGTACCATACTCAAGATGCGGCAGTCTTTTATGTTTCCGTTAAGAGGAGCGATAAGTGCTTCGGCTTTCTTCAGGTCTGGATTTGGTATCTGTACGAAGTATTGGTCTATAAGGTAAGCTGAGACAAAAGATTGCGGATTAGCCTTGATGAATTTCTCGGCTTGCTCCGTTGTCTGCTTGTCGTCCATTCCGTTGGTGCTTTCAAGGAATTCGGCGTAGAGTTTATTGTTTCCTTTAGTTTTGATGACGGGTTGCGCCATAGTACCGGCTATTTCCATCTCATCTCCCTTATCGGCAATGACTGGGATAATATCACCGTCGGGAGAGAGCAGACGGAACATGTTGATGGTATCGGAAACAATTTCGTATGCGAACTTTCCTTTCTGCGGATAGATGGTATCCACTTTATAAACAGGGTCATCGTACACGGCAAACAGATAGTCGTGCTGATAGTCTGCCAGATTTGCCTTTATGGTGAAACGGTCGCTTTTCTTACATGATGTGAGACCGATAACGAAAATCAGTATAATATAAAGTATATGTTTCATCGTCTTGTTTCTTGTTTTGGCGAATTTACAAAAATATTCGTAACCGGCCTTTTGAAATTACTTTTTATACACCATTCGCACAGCGAATCCCATGTGTCGCATAATGGTAGATGCCGTTCCGTAGTGGTGACACATGATATGGAAACGCTCTTTAAGCGATGCCTTATGGTTACGGGTAGTCATACCTTCGTTCAGATAGTCTATGATGGTAAGATGGGTGTTATGCAGCACACGGCTCTTTTTCATGATGCGTATGCACCAGTCAAAGTCGGCAGAGAACCGATACTTCAGGTTGTATTTTACGGCAAGGTCTCTGCGTGGCATAAAAGCCTGATGACATACTAACATGCCATGTTGAAAACTCTTCCACGTAAGGTGTTCGGGAGTTGACAGACGGCGCATACGTAAGAAATGTCCTTCTTCGTCAACTATAGCGGTTTCGCCGTAGATTACGTCGGGCAGCTCTTTCTCACCGTTTAGTGAGTGTACTATTAGCTGTAGAGTATCGTCTTCGTGCAGTTCGTCGCCTGCGTTCAAGAAGCACAGATAGTCGCCTGTGGCAAGGTCGATACCTTTGTTCATGGCATCGTACAGTCCCTTATCTGGCTCGCTCACTATGGTATGTATATGCTCGCGGTATCTGTTTACTATATCCATAGTGCCGTCGGTCGATTTTCCGTCGACAATGATATATTCTACGTTCTTATATGTTTGCGTAATGACACTTTGAATGGTGTCTTCCAGTATTTTACCGGCGTTATACGTCACGGTGATGATGGAAAATTTAGGATGCAGATGTTGAAAGTTATGCATTGTCTCCGGTTATCTGGTTATACACTTGAATGTATTTCATCGCTACTGTTCTCTCTGAATACGTATTTGCCGCTTTTCGGCGTGCCTCTTCGCTGAGGCTGGCATAACTCTCATCGTTAAGCGACCAATGTATGCCGTTGGCAAGGTCTTCGGCCGACTTATACTGAGCTACGTAGCCATTGTGCAAGTGGTCTATCATCTGCGGAATGCCTCCGGTGTTGAAGCCTACGCAAGGTACACCGCACGACATCGCTTCGGCTATGGTGTTAGGCAGATTCTCCATAAGCGACGGAGTAACAAACAAGTCGACGGCATTGTATATCTCGGCTATCTCTTTCTCGTTAGACACATAGTCTATGCAATAGATAGGGAAGGGGAACAAGTCGGCATATTGCTGCGATTCGCCTCCTACCACCACTACGCCTATGGTTTTGGTAAAATCGGGATATTGCTGAGTAAGCAAGCGGCAAGCCTCAACCAGATAGTCGATACCTTTCCGTTTGTCGGTAATCTTCATGGAGCTGAAAAGAAGCAACTTCTTATCGGTAGGCAAGTTCAGCTTTTTGCGTATGGGCAACTTATCAGTAGGGTGAAACAAGTTAGTGTTGATAGGGTTTGGAATGCTGGTCACGGTATGTCCGGCGCTGAGGGCACTTTTTCGTGCACGCTCTTCCAACCAGTGACTGCAAGCCACAAACGTGATGTTTGTCTTCTTATATAGCTGCTGTTTCTTTATATAAACCTGGTTAGATAAGTCGTGCTCGCTGCCACCTTTATAAAGATACGGACAGTTATGACATTGCGTACGATACATCTCGCAGTCTTGGGCATGATGGCATATACCCGTTATGGGCCACATATCGTGCATAGTCCACACTACCGGTTTACCCGAGTCGAAAATTTTCTTTATATCTTTTAGCGAGAGCATACCCTGATTAATCCAGTGCAGATGAATTACGTCCGCCTGCTTGAATTCGGGCAATGCAGTAATGTCTGTTCCGGTGTTGGCTATATCTACGGCAAACAGATTGTGCTTCTTGAAATGGTTAGCCTTCCAAATCACTACCCTTTCCCAAACAAACTGCCAAATGTGCCACCACGATTTTTTCAGCGGCACTACGGTTACTTGGTCTGTCTGTTTATCGCGTACCAACATCTTGGCTTTTATTCCGCAGCCCTTCAGAGCTTCCATAAGCCGATACGCTGCGATTGCTGCACCTCCTCTTCGTTCGGAAGTATTGATAATTAACACTCTCATCGTAGTTTTGCCTTGAATTTTGTGCAAAGGTAATGCTTTTATCACATTTATCGTTTACTTTGCGCTTAGATATATGGAAGAATAAAATGAATAAAAGAATAGTATTCGTCCCCGTGGGAGGTTTGGCCAACCGTATGAGGTCTGTCGCATCGGCTATAGCCTTAGCCGAAGATACGGCGAGTAAGATACAGGTAAAGTGGTTTTGCGATTGGGCACTTAACGCTCCGTTCTGTAAGTTGTTTCAGCCGATAGCCGAAATAACAGAGGCTTCTTTTCTTGACTTGCTGATATCCGACCGTCCAAGAAAGCGCAATTTCCGTGTGCCGGCATTGTTTCAGAAACACATGTTCCGTTCTTGCCTCTACGAAGAAGAAATGCCTAAACTTATGAAGACAGGGTTCGATTTTCGTCAGTGGGCTGAAGACGGTGGAGGGTATATGGCTTCTTGCTATCCGTTTTATATCTATCCTGAGGGGATGGTAAACCGTTTGTTCCGTCCGCTTCCGCATATTACCGCCGAGGTTGACCGTCGTTGTTCGGCTTTTAGCGGATATGCCATAGGATTACACGTGCGACGTACTGATAATGTGGCTTCTATAGAAGGCAGTCCGTTGGAGTTGTTTTTCGATGCGGCCGACAAGGAACTTGAATGTCATGACGATTTATGTATCTACTTGGCTACAGATTCGGAAGAGGTGAAAAAGCAGATGAGAAGTCGCTACGGAAACAGTGTAATATGCGGAGAAAACAAAGCCGACCGTAACTCTGTAGCGGGTATATGCGACGGGATAGCCGATATGTCCGCCTTGTCGCTCACGGCACACGTCTACGGGTCTTTTCACAGCTCTTTCTCAGAACTCGCCGCCGAGGTGGGAAACATCCCGTTGACCATTGTTCATAAGTAGCAGCTTAGTCTTTTACGCTCCGAAGTCGCCTTTCAGTGTGCGCTTGATGCGACGGATAGCCTTCGCCCAGAAACAGTTGGTGCGGTGATAATATCGTTCGAACGCTTTACGTGCTTCCTTGTTCTCAGTAAGCGGAAAGATATGCTTTACAGTTAGCGGATGCATCCATAGGTTGGAGCTGTATAATCCGCCGCCTCCGCAGTTGGTGCCGCTACCGTCGAACCCTTCGTTCTGAACGAGCGACCGCCCTACGTTGAGCGATAATATGTCGGCAAGAAATAGCGATGCGTTCCAGCGTATAGCCCATGAGTTGTTCTTTCCCTCTATCTGTCGGCGCAGCATACGGGTGAAGCGATAATTTCCGTTGAAATCGAAAGTACGTGTAAGTTTACGCTCTTCCAATTGTCTTAATAACTCTTTGCCGTTGGGGTTGAAGTTTTTCCATGCTCTATCCCATGTAGCCCATCCCCAGCTTCCGGTCCATTTAATTAGGAATGTATCGGGTAGAGAAGGGTCGTGCGTAAAATCGCATGCCTGTATATGCCCTACCTCCTGACTGTCTTTGTAAGTTTCGAGCGCATCGTTCATGAATTGCAGGAAGTAAGGAGCCACTATCAAATCATCTTCAAGCACTATAACCCGTCCGTATTGGTTTACCAATGTAGTAACCCCATCTATTACATTATTTGCAAGTCCCCAGTTGCGCTCTCTTTCAGTGATATGCACCGATTTGAATCCCTTGATACCTTTTATATATTGTCTCACCTCGGCCACGGCAGATTCCGCCGACTCATCTTTAGCGGCATCAGCATAGATAAACAACTCGCTTTGCTCGGCCAGTTCATTACGGAGCAGCGACTCGATGCTTCGGCGCACATGTTCAGGGCGGTTATATACAAACAGTAGGATAGGAGCCAATGTCATGGTGATACGTAATTAGGGGTTAGAGTTATTTTGCATACAAAATTAAGTGTTATCTGCGAATTGCATCGTAATAGAACAAATTTTTACTACGTTTCACCGTCTCTTTTCATAAACCTGGTTGGATAGGAGTTGCAATTCCAAAAAATAATGTGAACTTTGTACCGATTGAGAGAAATTAAATAGTAACTTAAAATAACAGACTATGAAAAAGTGTTTTCTTTACTTGTTAGTAATGAGCTTGTGCATGCTTGCCTTTGGTGAAGCCTATGCGCAGAATGCTCGTTTTTCGCCTGTTAATAACCCGGATAAGGCTATAGGCTATGAGACGGGGAAGGTGGTAGTGGTATTAAAAAAAGCAGATAATAATGACAAGCTGCAACAATGGACAGTCAGTAAGCTGGCTGGTAGTGTACGGTTAATAAATCCTTATACCAATAAAGCCGTACATGTACGTACAGATTACTTATTGGGAATAGCCGAAAACAACGGCTCCGATGAATCTCAGCTTTGGACTATCCGCAAAAAAGGGAAATACGTTCAGCTTATCCCTACCAACAGCCCCGATTTGATTCTTGTCAGCACTTCCGGAAAGTTGCAATTGCAGAACAGTGCGAAGGCTGCCGAAAAGACTACCTTGTTCGATATGAAAGAATTTGCGCTTGAGGCAAGTGAAACTTCTCTTAACGGAGAAAAGCGCGAAAAGGTATATTGGGAAGACGAAACTCGCTTTGAAGAAAACAAAGAAGCCGGACACGCTACGTTCATTCCGTATCCTTCAGAGCAGGCTATGATGGCCGATAAGGCTTTCTATAACACTCCGTGGGTAGACACCAAGAGTTCTAAGGTGATGTCGCTAAATGGCAAATGGGCATTCCGTTTCGTATCAGAACCTTCGCAGAGACCCCTCGACTTCTATAAGGATGATTATGATGTATCGTCATGGGATGCTATACCCGTACCTTCTAACTGGGAGATGCATGGATACGACCGCCCCATTTATTGCAACGTAGAATATCCGCATAGCAATACGCCTCCTTTTATCAATGCGCGTAAGGGATTCAATGACGGTGGAAAGAACTACGGTATTAATCCTGTAGGTTCTTATGTACGCTTCTTCGATATGCCGCAGAACTGGGATAAGCAACGTACATTCATTCATTTTGGAGGTATCTACAGTGCAGCGCTTGTTTATATGAACGGCGAGTATGTAGGCTATACACAGGGTGCAAATAATGTTTCTGAGTTTGACGTGACACGTTACCTTCGTCCCGGAAAGAACCGTTTGGCAGTGCAGGTGTTCCGTTGGAGCGACGGCTCTTATCTGGAATGTCAGGACATGTTCCGTATGAGTGGTATATTCCGCGATGTGTATTTGTTCAATACTCCTAAGGTAAGTATCTCCGATCATTACATCACATCTCAGCTCGATGCTTCTTCCGATTATCGTAATGGAAAGATGAATGTTCATTTCACAATCGATAACCGTGACGGACTGAAGGGTTCTCGTAATTTCGTGGTGAAGCTTTTCGCTCCCGACGGTAAGTTGGTTGCAGAGTCTGAGAAAGCGCTTCAGTTTGACAGCAAGACATTACGCCTTAAACTGGATGTGCCTTTCAGTGTACAGTCGGTTATGCCGTGGACTGCCGAGACTCCTAATCTCTACACCGTTCATGTTATTCAGCGCAACGGTGCCAACGATGAGCAGGCATTCTCTACTAAATACGGTTTCCGCGACATCGCTATCCGTGGATCATTGGTTTACATAAACGGAAAGCGAGTATTCTTTAAAGGCGTGAACCGTCACGACAGCCATCCGCTGTATGGTAGAGCGGTAACTACAGAATCTATGCTTCAGGATGTATTGCTGATGAAGCGTAATAATATCAATACTATCCGTACATCGCATTATCCTAATGCCGCCAAGATGTATGCCATGTTTGATTACTATGGCCTTTACACTATGGATGAGGCGGATTTGGAAGACCACGCTAATCAGTCTATCAGTGATATGGAATCGTGGATTCCGTCATTTGTAGACCGTATCACTCGTTTGGTGACTCGCGACCGCAACCATCCTTCTGTAATTTTCTGGAGCTTGGGTAACGAAGCCGGCGGAGGCGCTAACTTCCAGTTCTGCTATGATGAGGCTAAACGTCTTGATACTCGCCCCGTGCACTATGAAGGAACTCGCGACGGAAAGCCTTATGGTGGTAATCGCTTCAGTGACCTCTATTCGAAGATGTATCCTGGTATGTCATGGATGAATAAGTATGTCAACTCGTTCGACAAGCCGATGTTTATATGCGAATACGCTCATGCTATGGGTAACGCTATAGGTAACCTGAAAGAGTATTGGCAGAGTATAGAAAGTAGTACCACTACCATCGGTGGCGCTATATGGGACTGGGTTGACCAGGGTATTTACGAACCTCAGGAAATAAAGAAAGGTATCTATCGCCTTCATACCGGTTATGATTTCCCCGGCCCGCATCAAGGTAATTTCTGTTGCAACGGTATTTTGCTTCCTACACGCGAAGAGACTCCGAAGTTGAAGGAGGTAAAGGCTGCTCACCAATTTATGCGTATGGCGCTTACTGGAATGGATGACGCCAAAGGTGAGGCTTCTGTTAAAGTGGATAATACTTATGATTTCTTGACAGGAAAAGAATTCTATCTGCGTTATGAGGTGCTGGTAGACGGTAATAAGGTATCAGTTGACAGTTTGTCGTTGCCCGATATACCGTCGGAAGCTTCTGAAAACATGGTTCTCGGTTTGAAGAATGTTGATATGCAGCAGTTGAAAGCCGACGGAAAAGAAGTGATGTTGAACATGAATATTTGCCTGAAGAATGCGGCTACTTGGGCTGAAGCTGGTCATAGCGTAGCACAGCAGCAGATTGAGTTGGCAGCTCGTAAGCCTATGTCTGCATACGTTATGCCTAAGGGAAAATATAAGAAGATTACGATTGCCCAAGATGACAATACGCTTGTTGTGGGTAACGACCGCATAACAGCTATATTCTGCAGAAAGAGCGGAAAGCTTTTGTCGCTCGATATGAATGGTCAGAATGTAATATCTGATAAGTTGGGCATGGAGTACTCTAACCACCGCTGGATAGAGAACGATCGCTTTACTAAAACAGAAAACGGTCTGGATGCAGAGGGTACTTTGCTTGTGAAGAAGAACGGTAAGAACGTGGTGGTTACCGCTCAAAGAGGTGGTAGTCTCTGCGCAACAGATATGGTATATACTTTCATGCCCGACGGAACATTGGATATGGAAGTACAATTCTCGCCGAAGGCTAAGAACTTGCGTCGTGCAGGTTTGTTGTGTGGCGTAAATGCTGAGTTGGGTAATGTAGAATACTATGCTTATGGTCCGTGGGAAAATCATACAGACCGCAAGGATGGATGTATGGTAGGCATTTTCAAAACTACGGTAGATGATATGCTTGTGCCTTACGTTAAGCCTCAGTCTACAGGTAACCGTGAAGGACTTCGCTGTTTGAAGTTGACAGACGCTAACGGTAAGGGTGTTTCTATTACCACCGAAGGCAACGTATCATTCTCCGCTCTTCGTTATACCGATGAGGACTTGATGAACGCAAACCATATTTGGGAACTTCAAGCTCGTCCGTTTATAGCATTGCATTTGGATGCCATGCTGACAGGTGTAGGAAATGCCAGCTGCGGACATGATGTAGGTCCATTGCCTATGTACAGTGTTCCAGAGTCGCCACTTTCTTATAAGTTGCGTATACAGTCAGTACACTGATATTAAATTCTCGGCAAGAATATATAGCAAAGTCCGCAGGCTTTTCCAGGTCTGCGGACTTTTTTTTGATTCCCGATTTTACTTTTCCCTTTTACTTTGGTCTATAGAGTAAAGGGACAAAAAACGACGAATCAGAATGACTGCAAAGACAATAGACGACGAGAAGATAATTTCGCGGATGGCCAGCTGTCCCGAAGACGGATTCCGGTTGCTGATGGCAAAATACAAAGTGCCTGTATATTGGTATATACGTAGGTTGGTGGTAGACCATGACGATGCGGAAGATATAGTTCAGGAGACCTTTGTTCGGGTATTCCGCTCTTTTGAACAATTCCGTGGCGACTGCTCTCTGTCTTCTTGGATTTATAGGATAGCCACAAATGAAGCGTTACGTTTTTTATCCCGAGGCAGTGAGCGACCTTACTCGCTAGACGAGACTGTACATGCCGACAGGGTGATAGCGGACGAGTATGTAGATTATAGCGATGCAGAAGCCGTAAAGTTGCAGAAAGCCATTCTGTCGCTTCCGGTGAAGCAGCAAACGGCATTCACACTCCGCTATTATGATGAGATGAGTTACGATGATATTGCGGCAGTAATAAATTGCAGCCCCGCATCAGCAAAGGTGAACTACCACATAGCGAAAGAAAAAATTATAGAATATATGAACTTAAACGACTAAGGTGATGAAAGATACTTTTGATTTTGACAAAATAGGTAAACGGATGCCTTATCGTACTCCGGACGGATTCTTCGATAAGATGGAAGAAGATGTGATGAACCGACTGAAGGAACAAGATTCTTTATTTAATGCTAAGGTTGCGATGAAGAAACCGGTGTGTAGCTATAAACTGATAGTACGTTTATTGGCATCGGTAGCGGCGGTAGCCATTATAGCATTGGTGATTGGAAGCGTTTTAAAAGAGGAAACATCGTCGTCGGTAGTTGGCACAGCGGATTTGATGCAAGCGTTTAACCAGTTGGACGATGCCGACCAACTTGAACTGCTTAGCACTTATCAGAGTGACGTGTTTATGGATGAATAGATATTGCTTAATTAATAATAGGAGGAAAGTAGAATGAAAAAAGTTAATTTGGTTTGCCTGATAATGGGCATGATATGGTTATTTGTTGGTAGTGTATCTGCACAAGACAATGCGAAAAAACGTCTCTCGCGTGAACAGTTGGCGGAAGTTCAGGCACGTCATATCGCTAGCTCTCTGGCTTTTGATGAGGCTACAACTAAGAAGTTTGTCGACGCTTATCGCGACTATCAGCAAGAAGTGTGGAACTCGGGGACTTCGGTTAGAAAGAAAGCTAATACCGCAATGACCGATGCCGAGATTGAAAAGAATATAAAAGAACGTTTTGCTCATAGCCGTAAGTTGCTCGATATACGTGAGAAATATTACGATGTATACCGTGGCTTCTTGTCGCCGAAACAGATTCAGCGAGTATATGAGTTGGAAAAGCAAGTGATGAAGCGTTTGGAAAACAAGGCAGGCAATAAGCGTATGCCTCAGAGAAGAAGATAAGAAAAATTATTTTAGTGAATTGCTGATTTATAAATAGATATAATCAGAGTTAGAAACTTTAGAATTTTATTGGAAAGAAGAAGAGGCTGCTTCCGATGTGAATCGAGAGCAGCCTAAATTTTATTTCTTCAGTTCGGGATAGCTGATGCGTGTGTGATACATCGTCTTCAGCTTCTCCTTGAAAACCGATTTCACGGTAGCTATGTCTTTAAATGTAATAGGGCATTCCTTGAAGAATCCGTCTTGTACTTGTCCGTCTATAATTTTATCAACCAGCGTTGAGATGCTTTCTTCGGTGTAGCTTTTTAAACTTCTTGATGCAGCTTCTACCGCATCGGCCATCATCAGTATGGCTTGTTCTTTAGTGAACGGATTAGGACCAGGGTATTGGAAAGCCTCTTTATCTACTTCCTCGTCAGGATGCTCGTTCTGGTATGAAATGTAGAAATATCGAGTCAGTCCGTTGCCGTGGTGGGTGCGGATAAAGTCTTTTATCACATCAGGCAAATTATATTTCTCGGCCAATTTCAGTCCGTCGATGACGTGGTTTATTACTATCTGTGCACTTTGCTTATAACTTAATTGATCGTGCGGATTGACGCCAGTTTGATTCTCTGTGAAGAATGCCGGATTCAGCATCTTGCCTATATCATGATACATGGCACCGGTACGCACCAATTGGCTGTTGGCACCTATTCGGTTGGCTGCCGCCGCCGTTAAGTTGGCAAGTTGCAGTGAGTGCTGGAAAGTACCAGGAGCCACCTCCGACATTTCGCGCATCAGCTTGTTGTTTATATTCGAAAGCTCAACAAGGGTAACGTTCGAAGTAAAGCTGAATGTCTTCTCCAGTATAAACAGAAGCGGATAAGTAAACAACAGCAGGATGGCATTGACACCGAACAAAATATACATTTGAGTACTTAACTGCTCTATTTCTCCTACGTGGATAAGGTCGAGCGATAAGTATGTGAGGCTGTAAGACATGAAAATGAACAATGCCGACCTCATTAACTGCGAGCGCTGCGACAATTCTCTTAGGCTATGTATACCTACTATTCCCGCTACGGTTTGCAATAAGATGAACTCATGTGGTGTGCGCAGTAAGATGGAGCAAAGCATAATTGATACGATATGCGCCATGAATGCCGTACGCGAGTCGAGGAAGATGCGTATAATCATGGGAAGCATGGCGAAAGGCACCGCATAGACACTGAATAAATTGTTCGACACGATAACGGAAGTTATTATCGGGAAGAAGATCATCAGAAAGAACAACAAACTGAGACTGCTTTTCTTCTGGTAATAGTCATAGCGGAACAGTGCCAAATATACCATGAAGCAACCAATCATGATTGACACGAACAGTATTTGTCCCAACAGGGTAAGTTGCTTTTCGGTGGTGCTTTCACTGCGTTTATCCCATTCCCTTTCTAGTGATTTCAGGATATTGTAAGTCTGCGGACTCACGATCTCGCCTCTGTCAATGATTCGCTGTCCGTTCATTACGAAACCATTAGCCCACGATACGCTATTTAGCAAGTCCTCTTTAGTGGCGGTAGATTTCTCCTTGTCGTATATTAAGTTAGGAATTAGATAATTGTTCAGGTTGCATCGCTGTAGCAATATTCGGTTGTAGTGCAGCGTATCTCCGTGAATCAATTGTTCATAAGCCTGCTTGGTGCTGAATATCTCTCTTGTGCTCTGTAGGATGGAGATATTGTTCTTTACTATTTGTATGCTGCTTATGTTTTCCTTTTCTATATACGACGTGTTTTCGGCCCCCATTATTCCTCGGTCGTAAATCGACTTCAACTTGCGCTCGATGTAAAATTTATATCCCGGATCTGGGATGATGGCACGTAGCGACCGGTTGTAATCTTCGCGAAACGACTTAATGGCTTCTTCGCCTTTCTTTTCCATCAGCTTAAAGTACGGATGATAGTGTTTCATGATGCTGTCTTGCTCATGCTTAACCTCGCTGTCGCTCTTATAGATAGGGAAATCAAAAGAAGCCTGCAGCAGTCCGTACTTCCACGGCTTGTTGATGTCAAATTGGTAATTGAAAGTACCTGTGCGTGGCATAAAGTATACAATAACGCCTACTGCCGCTATGAAAATGGCGCATTTATAGAGCAATTTTCTTAGGGAGAACTGTCTTTCTGTTTGGAAACTTCTCATAGGATAGTATATTTTGAGCGAAAATACGGAAAAAACGGGAAATTTAGCGTAATTTTGCAGTGATTTTTATCCGATATATCTGATAACTAAAGATTTTAAAGACTAAAAAATATGACAGAAAGAAAAGTCAGAGTACGTTTTGCGCCAAGTCCAACAGGCGCATTGCATATTGGTGGTGTGCGCACTGCTTTATATAACTACTTGTTTGCTCGTCAACATGGTGGCGATTTGATATTCCGTATTGAAGATACTGACTCGAATCGTTTTGTGCCAGGTGCAGAAGAATATATTCTTGAATCGTTTAAATGGCTTGGCATTACTTTCGACGAAGGCGTAAGTTTTGGCGGAAACTATGGTCCTTATCGTCAGTCTGAACGTAGAGATATCTACAAGAAATATGTAAAGGTGCTTCTTGATAACGAAAAGGCTTACATCGCTTTCGATACTCCGGAAGAATTGGAAGCTAAGCGCAAAGAAATCCCTAACTTCCAGTACGATGCGCACACACGTTTGCAGATGCGTAACTCTTTGACTTTGTCTAAAGAAGAAGTTGACCAACTCATAGCTGACGGAAAGCAGTATGTGGTTCGTTTCAAGATTGAACCCAACGAAGATGTTCATGTAAACGACATTATCCGTGGCGATGTGGTTATCAACTCGTCTATCCTCGACGATAAGGTTTTGTATAAATCGGCCGACGAATTGCCTACTTATCATTTGGCAAATATCGTAGACGACCATCTGATGGAAGTTTCGCACGTAATCCGTGGTGAAGAATGGTTGCCTTCGGCTCCGTTGCACGTATTGCTTTATCGTGCTTTCGGATGGGAAGACACTATGCCTCAGTTCGCTCACCTTCCGCTGCTTCTTAAGCCAGACGGAAACGGTAAGTTGAGCAAGCGAGACGGTGACCGTCTTGGATTCCCTGTATTCCCATTGGAATGGCACGACCCTAAGACTGGTGAAGTGTCATCAGGTTATCGCGAATCAGGCTATCTGCCCGAAGCGGTTATCAACTTCCTCGCTCTGTTGGGATGGAATCCTGGCAACGATCAGGAAATCATGTCAATGGACGAACTGGTTAAGTTGTTCGACTTGCATCGTTGCAGCAAAGCTGGTGCTAAGTTCGATTATGAAAAAGGAAAATGGTTTAACCATGAATATATTTTGCTGAAGAGCGATGAAGAAATAGCCGACCTCTTCATGCCTATTCTGAAAGAACACGGAATCGAAGCTCCGAAGGAAACAGTGGTTACTGTAGTAGGCTTGATGAAAGGCCGCGTAAGCTTCATAAAGGAACTTTGGGATACTTGTAAGTTCTTCTTTGTTGCTCCTACAGAGTACGATGAAAAAACCGTTAAGAAACGCTGGAAAGAAGACTCAGCTCAGCGTATGACTGAGTTGGCCGATTTGCTGGAATCGCTTGATGATTTCTCTTTGGCTCATCAGGAAGAAGTAGTGATGAAGTGGATAGAAGATCACGGCTATCATTTGGGTAACATCATGAACGCTTTCCGCCTTACACTGGTAGGTGAAGGCAAAGGCCCCCACATGTTCGACATCTCGGCTGTGTTAGGAAAAGAAGAGACTGTAAGACGTATGCGTCGTGCCATCGAGGTACTTAAGTAAAAAGCTTTTCTTTTTTGATTCGGCGGTAATGATTTATAATATAATTATTATGCTTTATACGAGCGCAGTACACATTGCTGCGCTCTTTAGCAAGAAAGTTGCTAAGATGGTGAAAGGCGAGAAAGAAGCCTTTTCGGTCTTGGCTCAGAAAATTGAACCGGGAGCCAAGTATTTATGGTTTCACGCTGCATCGTTGGGCGAATTTGAACAAGGCCGTCCCTTGATAGAAGAGATTCGCCGTACACATCCTGAGTATAAGATACTGCAGACCTTTTTCTCTCCTTCTGGCTACGAGGTAAGGAAGGATTATAAAGGTGCCGACATCGTATGCTATTTGCCTCTTGACACTCCGCGGAATGTGAAGCGATTCATAGAGCTTGCTCATCCCAGCAAGGCTTTTTTTATAAAGTACGAGTTTTGGAAGAACTATTTATCTGAACTGAAAAAGCAGGGTATACCAGTGTATAGCGTTTCGTCGATATTCCGTCCCGGACAGATATTTTTCCGTTGGTACGGCCGTTTGGCAGGATATACCGATGTACTTAAATGCTTTGAACACTTGTTTGTACAAAACGAGGAATCGGTGAATCTGCTTAAAGGGATAGGAATAACAGATACTACCATAGTGGGAGACACTCGTTTTGACCGAGTACTTGATATCTGTCATAAGGCGAAGGAATTGCCTTTGGTAGAACGCTTTAAGGGAAATAACGACCACACGTTCGTGGCAGGTAGTTCTTGGGCACCCGATGAGGATATATTCATTCCTTATTTTAATGCGCATCCCGAGATGAAGCTCATCATCGCTCCTCATGTGATAGATGAGGCTCATTTGAGCGAAATCATTTCAAAGCTTACCCGTCCGGTAGTGCGCTACTCTAAAGCTACGCTTGAGAATGTGCTGCAAGCCGACTGTTTGATTATAGATTGCTTCGGACTGTTGTCGTCTATCTACCGTTACGGTGATGTGGCATACATTGGCGGTGGTTTTGGAGTAGGAATTCACAATACATTGGAGGCTGCTGTATACGGCATCCCAGTATTGTTTGGTCCGAACAATAAGAAGTTCCTCGAAGCTCAGGGTCTGAAAGCTTGCAAAGGAGGTTTCGAGATACAAGGAACTGACGATTTCAAGTCGCTTATGGATTCGCTCTTCACCAATTATGCGGTGCTTGATAAAGCAGGCAAGAAAGCCGGGAACTATGTAGCCGACCATGCCGGTGCATTAAAGAAAATAATGCAGGTGGTAGAACTGTAATCTTTACCTGATGCTTTATGGATAAGTATAAAAGCAGCTAACAGATTCACGCTTTTTGCAGAGTGTGGACATATAAAAAAGCCAACTAATTCGCAACATTTTATGTATGAA
>ENA-OPNF01000253-OPNF01000253.1-human-gut-metagenome-genome-assembly--contig:-NODE-253-length-17118-cov-4.290512_pt1 | contig 17118 bp, 14 predicted proteins | sample MGYA00241534_ERZ501765 | MGnify/ENA primary metagenome ERZ501765 (study PRJEB25962, sample SAMEA2042567) | human gut metagenome | biome: human gut; feature: human-associated habitat; material: faeces... | reverse complement strand
ATGATGTAACTGGTATCGGTAGAGAAGAAGACGAACGTAACTACTATTATCCAAATGCCGACACAGACACAGATACAGATACAGATACAGATACAGATACAGATACTGATACTGATACTGATACTGACACAGATACAGACACTGATACTGATACCGATACAGATACAGACATTGACACAGATACAGACACTGATACTGATACCGATACAGATACAGACATTGATACAGATACTGACACCGATATCGACACAGATACAGATACTGATATTGACACCGATACGGATACTGATATTGATGATGAACCTAATAACCCTACAATCCAAGGGCAAGACGGTAGTATCACATACATTCAAAGGAAAATAGATGTAAGTGATGTTGACTCAATCGACAAACGTCAATATATGAGATTCAACGTATCACAAACAACAAAACCTGTAACAATGGAACGCTCAAATGATGGTGTAACCCATTTGATTGATGTTTCAAGAGGAGGAATTGCGGTTAAGCACAACAATACTTTGAAAGTTGGCGATATTGTACCGGTTCACTTAACTTACGGAGATTTAGATATCCACGCAAATGTAAAAATTGTTTCTACATCTGAAACAAGAGCAGGAGCAGAATTCGTAAACATTGATAAATCGTTAGCAAATCAGTTGTTGTACCTAAACATAATGCTGGAAGCAGATAATAATATGCTTAAAACTAAATTATCTTCAATATAGATTAACGACCTGCGCCAACTCTTCTGCGTTGCAAGTGTTGAGCTTGAGTAGAAGTTCTTGTAACAGTTGTTGAAGAAACAGATTGTTGTTGACCAAACATTGAACTGGCAGATGTCATAAAGCTGCCGAATTGCATAACTTGATTTAAGCCTTTGCTTCCACCTGTTGACAATTTGTTGTAAACTTCAGTATAATCTTTTTTTGTCTTGTCAGCAATTTCTTGAGCCTTTTTGGCAACTTTATCTTCAAATTTTGATTCTTTCTCAGCGAAACCTTTTGCTTTTACATCAAATTTATTAGCTTTAGCTTCTGCTTTTGAAGCTTTATTTGCGAATTTTTCAGCAGATTTTGTATCACCTGCATCTGATGCAGTTTTTGCCTTTTCAGCAAATTTGCTAGCTTTATCGGTTTGAATCTCTTTTTTAGCCATAGCTTTAGCATTAAGTTTACCATAAGCATTTGACATTTCTTTGTTAACGCTTTGGAAACCTTTAGACATTTCTTTAGTACCTTTGATAGCTGAAGCACCTGACATAACTGCTGTACCAGCAGAAGCTAAAGCTCCTGCGATATTACCTTGAGCTGCATATACTGCAGTTTTGGCAACATTTGCAGCCATCTTACCATAGTTACCAACTGTTTCAACAGAAATACCAACTTTTTCTGTAACACCACCGGCCGCAATTAAAGCTTGACCACCAGTAATCATCGCAGAACCAACAGCAATCATACCTTTACCAACATATTGAGTTGTTTGACCTGCCATTACTGCGTAACCTGAGATTTCATCGGTTTTATTTGCAATGTTTAAAACACTATTTGATTTTGTTTCTGCATTTTGAATAGCTTTTGTGTTAGCTGCGGCTGTTTTTCTGTAAGTATTTGCTGTTCTTGTTAAAGTTCTAACTTTTTTGTTTGTTGAAACTTGAATTTTTTTAACTTTATTTGAACTTGTTGTAATTGCTGTTTGATTTTTAGTAATTGTAGCTGATTTAGCTTCAATTTGATCTGAAATACCATTATTATCAGAAGATGAACCAGAACCGCTTACTACTTGCGTATCAGAAGTTCCGTTTTGAGTTGCAATTTCAGAATTACCATTATCAACAGATTGAGCATTTTCTTGTTCTGCATTTAATTGTTCAATTTCTGCATTTAATTGTTCGTTTTCTGCTGATAATTGCTCAGATTTAGCAGCTTCTGCTCTCATTTGTTTTTGAGCATTTTGAATTTCCTTTTCGCCATTTTTCATTTGTTGCTTCAATTTTTTGTCGTCTTTTTGCATTTTATTGTCTAAAGACTTCATTTCAGAAGCAGATTTGTCCATCGCAGCTGTTCCTTTTTCAGTTTGAGTTGTTGCAGCAGAAGTGCTTCCTTTTGCTTCTTTTGAATCAGCTACAGATGATTTTCCGTCTTCAATAGAAGAACCTGTTTTTGCTTTATCTTCAGCTTTTTGGTTGTCTTCAGATAATCTTGAACCAGAAGCTCTTTTATTGATTTCAGAATGAACTTTTCCTAATTTTTTATTAACACTGTTTTCAACAAATCTTGGCAAATCAGAATCTTTTAAATCTTGTAATTCTGATTTCAAATTTTGTAAATCAGAATCAGAAACAGATGTTAAATTATCAAAATCATATTGACTTAAATCGACTTTATCATTTTTGTTGTCAACTGCGTTATTGTTTTGAGCATTTTGAGTTCTAGCTGCACCAGTTGTATTTGATACATTAGCGACTGATTTTGCAGTATTTGCAGAAACTACATTATTAGCAGTTTGGTTACCTTGAATTCCTCTTGATTGAACTCTTGCGTTAGTTCCTGAGATTTGGTTAGTGTTTTGAGCATTAAAAATTGAACCATTTTTGGTCATATATTCAGGAGTCTTTTTAGATACTGCAACATTGCCATTTTTGGTTTTCATTTGTTGCAATAGCTTTTGAATATCTATACCTTGATTTACGTTGTTAACGCTCACTTTTTAAAGCTCTCCAAATTATAACTCTCTTACTTATATAAAAAATTTTGAAAGAGCCTAATTTCACGACTTTGGGAATTGTTTACATTTGTTTACATAATATATATAACTTTGAAATTTGCACTTAAAGTTTCTTTTTGATAGAATAATTGAGTAGATGTAAATAAGATTAGGGAGATTTTAATATGGACTTAATGAAAGGTAAAAAAGGTGTAATTTTTGGAGTTTCAAATACTCACGGTATTGCATACGGAATCGCTAAACAATTACACGATGCAGGTGCTGAAATTGCTTTCACTTATGCTGGCGAAGCTATGGAAAAAAGAGTTAAACCTATCGCTGAAAGCATGGGTGCTAAAATCATTATGAGTTGCGATGTTACAAAAGAAGACGAAGTAAAAGCAGTATTTGCTGAATGTGAAAAAGTTTACGGCAAATTAGACTTCGTAGTTCACGCAGTTGCATTTGCGAAGAAAGAAGATTTGATGGGCAGATTTATTGAAACTTCTAAAGACGGTTGGGATACCGCATTAGGAGTTAGTGCATATTCTCTTGTTACAATTGCTCGTAATGCAGAACCTATTATGAATGAAAATGGTTCAATTTTCGCTCTAACATATCTTGGTTCAATTCTTTCTGTTCCAAGTTACAACGTAATGGGTGTTGCTAAAGCAGCTTTAGAATCAACAATGAGATTCTTGGCTGTAGATTTAGGTAAAAAAGGAATTCGTGTAAACTGCTTATCAGCAGGTCCGGTAAAAACACTTGCTTCTATGGGTATCAGCGGATTTTCAAAAATGCTTAAAGCGGCTGTTTTGAGAGCACCAATGAAACGTAACGTTGCATTAGAAGATGTTGGTAAAGCTGGTTTATACTTAGCATCTGACTTGTCAACAGGAACAACAGGTGAAGTTATCTACGTTGATTGTGGTTGTCACTCAGCTTATGCATCTGCAGAAGAAATGGACATCATTTCTAACAATGTTGAATTATAATTAGCTATAGTTTTAGTAAGTAAAAATCCCTTAGCATAAAAATGTTAAGGGATTTTTCATATATAAACATTTTTAGAATTCAAAATAACAACTATAAAGACTGAATATCAATATCAATCTGAGTTCTCAATTCATCAATATTTGCAAACTTAATTTCAGGTCTAATCATTTTATTAAAACTTACTTTAATGTTTTTATCATACAAATTGCCATTAAATTTCAAAATATAAACTTCTAAAGCTTTAATACCGTCATTTGAAACAGTTGGAGCAACTCCAAAATTAGCTAAACCTTTATAAATTTGCCCATTATCCAATTCTACATCAACATCATAAACACCGCATGGTGGCTCAACAATATCCAACGGATAAATCAAATTCGCTGTAGGATAACCGATCTTTGCACCCAATTGTTTGCCTTTAACAACAGTTCCCCCAACAGTAAACTTACGACCCAACATTGATTGAGCCATGTACATTGAACCGGTTTTTATATAATGACGAATTGCAGTACTGCTAATCACATCGCCATAAATTGATTGTGGAGGAGTAGCAAAATACAAATAATCAAATCGACTTTGACTATCAGATAGAAATTTTACATTCCCAGACTTATCAACACCAAAATGATGATTAAATCCAGTAGAAATGGCCTTCGGAGAAAAGTATTTTATCAAAACATCTTCCAAATACTGAGCCGGTGTCAAATGACAAACAGAACCAAAATCTAATTCAAAAACATAATCCAAACCCAATTCTGCCATATATTTGTATTTATCTTCCAAAGTCAAAATATATTTTGGAGAAACACCTTTGAAATAACAAAACGGATGTTCTTTGAATGTAATTACCGCAGATTTTGAATTTATTTCCTTTGCGAAATCAACAGCACATGAAATAACGGCTTGATGACCTAAATGAACACCATCAAAAAAGCCCAGTGCCAACGATAAATTTGGAATTTCTTTCAGTTCTCGGATTATTTCCATAATTTTATTATATCCTAAAAAAATGACTTGTAAAAATTGTAAAAAATGTTAATTAAATATAATTCCAACAATAGCTGCTGACATATAGCAAGTTAAGGTTCCACAAATCAATGCCCGAACACCTAATCTCGCTAAATTCTTTCTTTGGTTAGGAGCAAGTTCACCAATACCACCCAACAAAATAGCGATTGAACCTAAATTACCAAAACTACAGAGAGCAAAACTTGCAATTAAGAAGGATTTAGCAGACAAATGAACTGCAGGATTTGTTAAATCCATATAAGCGACCATTTCATTTAGAACAAGTTTTGTCCCCATCAAACCACCAACAGTTGTTGCTTCTTTTAATGGTACTCCCATTAGAGCTGCAAAAATAGCAAATATTTTACCCAAAATCATATTCAGTGATAAATGAGATAAATCCATTCCAATACAAGTAAGGTTGAAATGTAAATACTTAACAACCAAACTGCCAAAACCAGCCAAGAACCAATCAATCATTGCAACAAGAGCGACTAAAGCCAAAATCATTGCAACAACATTTATAGCAACTTTCATACCCTCTGATGCGCCAGATGAAATAGCATCAAAAACATTGATGTGAGTTCTATGACGTTTACTTACAGATATTTTAAAATCTTTGCTTGTTTCCGGAACATTCACCTCCGGATAAACAATTTTCGAAATCACCAAAGCTCCAGGAGCTGCCATTATTGAAGAAGCCAACAAATATTGGGCAGGAATACCCATTGCAATATATATAGGCATAGTCGCTCCGGAAATACATGCCAAGCTTCCGGCCATTGATGCCAAAAGTTCAGATCGAGTTAAATTTGCCAAATATGGTTTAATCATTATTTGAGCAACGATTTGCCCAACAAATGCACTAGCTACATTTGATAAAGCTTCAGCCCCGGACACATCTAATAATTTATTCATGCCTTTACCCAAAACAGCAACAACTCTTTGCATAATTCCATAGTAATAAAGCATGTTTACAAGTATCATCATAAATACCATTGAACAAATCAACTGTAAGGCAAAAACAGAACCCCCTTGGGTAAAGAATTCTCCAAATTTGTCACTCATCAATCCACCAAAAACGAATTGTCCACCTTGTTTTGCAAATACTAGTAGCTTTTGGATAAACAAACCGATTGCCATAAACAATTTTTGACCTAAAGGAACTTTAAAAACAAAAACAGCAAATAAAACTTGAAGTAAAAAACCCATTCCAACTGTTTTATAATTAATTGCCTTTCTATTATTAGACATCAAATACGCAAGCCCAAAAATAAAAATTATTCCAAGAATTCCAATAAATCTACTCATTTTACCCCTACCAATTACTGTATATTATTCTATAATTATACAAAAAAAGAAGCCTTAACGACCTCTTTTTTTATAAAATGTGATAAAAGTTAATGTAATTTACATTCCACTTTTCTTAAAAAATCCTATTATCTTATCCAGCAAACCCTCAGAATCTTCCGATTCCCCAGAAACAGAAGCATCAAGCTTATCTAATCTTGCTTTAGCCATTTTATAATCAACAGGATCCTTAACTAATTCTAAGTATTTATTATAAACTTCAATTGCTTTAGAATTGGCTCTAATCTTTTCATAAGCTTTTGCAAGATTTTTTAGTGCATTTAAGTCTTTTGGATCGACTTCAACAATCTTTTCTAAATAAGCTACTTGCATTTTATAATCACCAATTCCTTCACGGAATTGAGCTAACTTTGCAAGAGCTTCTTTATTTTTAGGGTCTCGTTTAATAATTTTTTCATAATATTCCGCGGCATGGTTAACTTCACCATTATCAGTCAACAAACCAGCCAATGTGAACATCAAATCAATATCATCATCTTTCAATTGAATAGCATTCAAAAACTCATTGATTGCAATATCAACATTCTTGCGAGTGATATTATATTTACCCCAGTTTACGTGGGCATTATATTCATCACCCATTTCTTCATAAACCAAAGCTCTCATTTGGAAAGTCAATGGAGAATTCGGTTGAATCTTATTGTATTCATCAATATACATCAATGCTTTTTCAAAATCTTTAGCAGAATAGCAATACTGAGCCATTAATGTAAAATATTTTGGAGAAGTTTTTAAATCTTCAGGCAGAGATTTTAATTTAGAAAAAGCTTCCTCGACTTCACCGATTTCTAACATACACTGAATTTTTAATAAATCATCTTTTGTATATTCAATAGCTTTCTTAGCATCTCCACTTTTTAAATATACAGTTGCAAGAGCTTCATGAATTCTATCGGTATCAAAACCCTTTTTAATGGCACGGCTAAGAGCATCAATAGCACTGGAATAAGCCTCATCTTGCAAATATAAATCAGCGAGTTGCAAGAAAATTTCTTCATGCAGATTATCATATTCAAGAATTACATTATACTCGTCAATTGCTTTAAGAGTTTGACCTGCTTGACGATATAAATTGGCAAGAGTTAAACGAGTCATAACAATTTGAGTTTCTTCACTTGCGACATGCAAAGCTTTTTTGAAATCACTTATCGCGAAATCTAATTTACCCTCAATTGAATTTTTATTTCCACGGTAAATATAATATTTATATTTATCGGTATTTTCATAAATAGTCATCAGTTGTTCATAAGCTAAAGGGTTTGTCACATCACGCTTAATAATTTCATTATAATAACCTGCAGCTTCTTCCGGTCTATCCAAAATCAAAGATAAGTGACCAAGTCTTTCCAACAAACCTAAATCGTCCGGGTTTTGTTCATAAACTTCTTTATATTCACGATAGGCATCTTCATATTGTTCGTTAGCTTCAAATTGTTCTGCTAATTGTAAACTCATTTACTCACTCCTTTAATACATTTGCTTGTACCATTATAGCATTAAACCTTAGATTATTCAATCTAGTTAAATTGATTTTGAGTTTTTTGCATTCCATTATCAAAATAGTATTCCAATCCCATAATAGCATTTTTTAGAACCGGTTTTAATGATTCCAACTGATCTTTATAAAAATTCTGTAAAACAAAAGTTTCTGCAGGAATCGGAGGTTGAGGCCCAATACCGACTTTTAATCTTGGAATTTTAGATGTTCCTACACATTTAATAACAGATTTTATCCCATTATGTCCCCCATCAGAACCATCTGGACGAAATCTCATTTTTCCAAGTTCTAGTGATAAATCATCATAAACAACAATAATATCTTCAACGTCAATTTTGTAATAATTCATAACAGCAATAACAGATTCTCCGGACAAATTCATAAAAGTTGTAGGTTTGATAAGTAGAATATCTTCCATTCCTCTTTTGAATTTAGTCATAAAACATTTAAACTTTTTTTCTTCTTTAAAAGTCAAATCATTCATTATAGCCCACTTATCAATCACCATGAAACCGGTGTTATGACGTGTGAAACAATATTTATCCCCAACATTACCCAAACCGACTACTAATTTCATTTTATAAAAACCTCTCATTATTTAAATAATACTTATATTTAGTATTTTAACGTAAATAAATATTACCGTAATGGTATAGCAAGATTAAGCTTAACAAAAAGATAAATAATGACTAAATTAAGAAAAACAAAAGAGGTAAACAATGAAAAATAAAATTACAAAAGAAAAAAGTTCTCAAAAAGTTGCAAAATTCTTAGAGAAAAACAATTTGCACAAAAAGGATTTTGCCGAAATGATTGGAGTTACGCTATCTTATGTTTACAATCTTATTGATGAAACAATACCTTTTTCAACAAGAAGTACAACACTGGAGAGAATTGCAACGGTCATGGATATTAAACCGGAGGAATTTGAGGAATATAAAATTCCGCAAGAACCAATATTGCAAGATGATACAATCGAATTACTGAAGAGCATGCTACATGACAAAAAAATGAGTATTGTAACATTTTTAAAAGCATTTCCGCGAAAGAAAAGAGTTGATATTGTTGACATGCTACGAGGAGCTTATCCTGTTCCCATTGATTTTAAAGAGTTGAACATGATTGGGCAAATTTTAGAGCTTGATAAAAATGATATTTATAATATTTGGGAAGAAAGAGTTAAACAAGTCCTTGAAACCAACGGAATGAACCTAAATAACAATGCAGCACTAATAAACTCAATGTTTGAATGTGCAAGAAAACATATAGATGTTGATTAAAAATCCGCAAATTGCGGATTTTTTTTTGATTTTTTAAAGTTATTTATATTGAAGAATAGTAAATTTTAAAATTTTATAAAAAAAACTGTTGACTTTTAAAAATGTTCTTGTTACTATGAGTACACACGGTGAGTTCACCGATAGCCAAAGGAAATATGAATAGATAATATGCGCTTGTAGCTCAGCAGGTAGAGCACTCCCCTTTTAAGGGATAGGTCACGCGTTCGAATCGCGTCAAGCGCAAATTTTTTATTATAAGAGGGTTATAAGACCCTTTTTATTTTTTCTATTTTTTTTAAAAGCTTTTTGCAATCTTGAAATAATTCAAAAAATTTGTTATACTTGGTATGTAACACAAATTTAAAGAGAGGAAGTATGAACATATCAAAACACAGTCATAGTGCGACTTTCGAGGGGGGGGGCACTGTTAAAAGCCTCTCATAGCAAGGATTTACGACGCATTAGTAAAAGAGTAGCATTTACCTTAGCTGAAGTATTAATAACTCTTGGAGTAATCGGAGTAGTAGCAGCATTAACAATGCCAACACTATTAAAAAATATAGCAGAACGCAGTAATTCAGAAGCACAAGCCAATTTAGCTCAAAAGATTACAAAATCAATGGACTTGATGAGAGCAGATGGTGGTCTTGAAAGAACATATAATAGTACAGATGAATTTGTAGATGAATTCTCAAAATATATAAAAATAAGTACAAGGTGTGATGCAGATCATATTGCAGATTGTTGGCCGACAAAAACAGTAACCACAACAGATGGTGAAACTTATGATGTATCAAAAGCAAAAACAGGAAAGAATTTAAATTTAAAAGATAACAAAAGTAATAACGTTGGAATTATCTTAGCTGATGGAGCAACACTAATATTAACCTACAATCCAAATGCAGGAATAATCGGAGATGGCGATACAGTAACCCCAAGTTTTGCAGATTTACCAATAGGTTTTGGAAGAACTAAGAAGTTTGCATATACAACAAGTGTAACAAGTTCAATAGATTTTGTAATGGACGTTAATGGCTTCAAAGGACCAAATAGTGAAGCACGAAACGGTAAACAATACGATATCCGTAGTTTCAAAGTTGCAAAATTCTCTAAAGGCTGTACAGGCTGGGATTTAAAACTTGGTTGTGTATATCAATTGCCGTCTTATGAACCAGTCAAAGGACGAAGTGAAGAGATGAAAACGTGGGATTCTAATTGGAGTAAATCCAATTGGAGAATGTATGATAACTATTGGGCAGGCGCAAAGAAAGCATGTGCCGAATTAGGAATGAGCCTGCCAGATAAATCACAATTAATAAGTATATATGAAGAAAGGGAAAAAAATCCAAGCTTGGGAATACCCTCAGGCTTTTTCTGGTCTGCTTTTGAGTATGATGCTCGTGATGCTGCTCGTGTAAATCTTTATAATGGACATGTATTATCTGATCACAAAAATGGAAACTCTAGTAAGGTTATGTGCGTTGGAGATTAATCCACTTGAAAAAATAAAAAAGTACGTTATAATAAAAATATAGGGAAGAGCGACTAAGCTCTGGTACAGCTTAATCGCCCGTCGCACCTATAAGAATAAATAAGCTAATTTAATTAAAATCTCTAGTATGCCTAGAGATTTTTTTATTAACTCTCTATTGCTCATTTTAACCTCCTAACTCGCCCTATGTCGCTAATAGTTCGTATGCGGATTGGAGGTTTGGGCGATTTCCCTATTTAAGCTTTCTTTGATTTGTCAGCTAATTCGCTATCAACTCTCAAAAATACAGGGTGAATTTCTTCTTTCGTAATCAATTTACCTACTTTTAGATTAGATGTTGTAACATCATCTAATTTTGTTGACAAATCATAAGATAATTGTTTTGCCATATCTGCTGCAATGTTTGGACAGTATGGATAAATTAGTGAAGAAATTACGCACATAACTTCAAGGACTGTTGCCAAAACTTGTCCACATTCTGTCATTTTTTCTTCTTTGGCAAGTGTCCAAGGAGCATTGTCTGTTACAAATTTATTTGCAGCATCAACGATTGAAATAATTTCTTGTGCAGCTTCTTGGATTTCAAAATGATTGAAGTGGTTTTCTACAATTTTTACAGTGCCTAAAGCTGTTCTTAGCAAACTTTCAGCTTCTTTTGAACGGTTAGATAAAAATTCTTCTTTAATTTCACCATCAAAGTATTTAACTAACATTGATAAACTTCTGTTTAACAAGTTGCCCATGCTATTTGCAAGATGTGCATTAACCTTTTCTTTAAAGTCTAAATCTGAATAATTTCCATCTCTTCCGCAAGGTGCAGAAGTTGCCATATAATAGCGGAATGCATCTGGGTGTTCAAGATTGTAGTGTTCAAGAACAGATGTTGGAGAAACAACATTTCCTAATGATTTTGACATTTTTGTTTCATCAATTGTAATCCAGCCGTGAGCATAGATATGTTTAGGTAATGGCAAACCTAGAGCCATCAAAATTCCTATCCAATAAATGCTATGGAATTTCAAAATATCTTTACCGATTACGTGAACATCAACCGGCCAAAGAGTTTTAAATTGTTCAGATGGATTTTCTGTATCATAACCAATTGCAGTGATGTAGTTTGAAAGTGCATCAATCCAAACGTAGATTGATTGTTCTGAATCATCAAGAACATCAATACCCCAACCAACATTTGCTTTATTTCTTGAAACAGAAATATCTTGAATATCTTCCAATTGGTTGAGAACTTCATTTGCTCTGAAACTTGGGATAATGAAATCAGGGTGTTCTTTGATGTGTTTCATGATTGCATCTTTGTAAGAAGATAATTTAAAGAAATAATTTTCTTCTTTAACTACTTCCGGTTTTTTAAGGTGGTCAGGACATAATCCATCTTCTGTCAAATCTTTTGGGTTTAAGAAACATTCACAACCGGAACAATATAATCCCTCGTACTCGTGCTTGTAAATGTCGCCTTTTTCAACTAATTTTTTGAATATTTTTTGAACAACTTTTTCGTGGTCTTCGTCCGTTGTACGGATAAATCTATTGTAGTTAATGTCTAAAGCTTTCCACGCATCTTTGAATTTTTGAGCATTTTCATCACAAAGTTGTTTAGGTGTTTTGCCTTGAGCTGCAGAAGTTTTTTGAATTTTAATTCCGTGTTCGTCTGTACCTGTTAAGAAAAATAAATTGTCTGTTCTTTGTGAAAAATGTCTTGCGATGATATCTGACAAAATCTTTTCATAAGCATGGCCAATGTGTGGCGCACCATTTACATAATCAATTGCTGTTGTTAAATAAAATTTATCCATTTATATAATCCTTTTTTAATGCATTAAAACTATATTTTTATAGTAACACAAACACATTTGTTCAAATCCAAAATTTATTTACAATGACTAAATAAAGTGATATACTCTGATTAAAAATTGGAGTGAAAAATGAAAAAAAGTTTTTTAATAATTTTGGGAATTCTAATTGTTGCAGGGGTCGGTAGTGCGATTGCAACACAAAATTTAAAAAAGGGAGCATATACTTGTCCTTATTATCAAAGCGGTAAAAAGGTAAACTGCATGATTTATGTCGACAAATTCGGGATTAAAATTTACTCATCTGAATGTAACAATAGTTACAAAAATTTCTCTCCGGAAGTTATTGAAAAAAAATGCACGGTGTCAGAAGATAAAACGAAATATTACTCTTGCGAATATGCTGATACAACTTGTGAGGCAGTATTTTTTGCAGACGGGAAAACGTCTTATGTTCTTTGTAACGGAATCGAAAATGTTCCGGAAAATAAAAAGAATTTAGTCTATGACAGGGTAAAAGTTGATGCAAAATCTAACAGGTGCCGTGATTTAAATCCTCCAAAACCTGTTCAACCATTACAAACTCCAAAACCTGTAACTACCACTCATTAATATAAATGACAAGCGCATTTGTGATTTGGATTGATAGTTTTTAATTGTGGAATTTCTTTTGTGCAAATTTCTTTGCAGAGTTCACATCTTGGGTGAAATTTACAACCATCAATTTTTTGTGAGAGTGTTGGGGGTTGACCTTTAATTGTTTCAAGTTTTTCTCCTCGATTTGACGGAATGGATTTTAATAATGCTTTTGAATATGGGTGCATCGGATTTTTGAAGAATTCTTCATTCGGTGCGTTTTCAACTATTCGTCCGGAATACATTACAGCTATCTCATCAGAATTTTCTCTAACAAGTGCTAAATCGTGTGTGATTAAAAGAATTGATGTTCCATTATTTATTTTAATGTCTTGTAATAGATGCATGATTTGAGCCTGAATTGTCACGTCAAGTGCCGTTGTTGGTTCATCAGCTATCAATATTTCTGCATTACAGCATAGAGCCATTGCAATAATTGCACGTTGTTTCATGCCTCCGGAAAATTCATGCGGATAGTTTTTTAATCTCGATTTTGCACTTGGAATTTGTACGGCTTCAAATGCTTCAATTGCTTTTTTCTCCGCTTCGACTCCTGTTAAGTTTTGGTGAATTTTTATAATTTCTAATAACTGATTGCCTATAGTGTATAGCGGATTGAGTGAAGTCATTGGGTCTTGTGGAATTAGTGCAATTTTTGTCCCTCGAATATGCTGCATTTGTTTTTGAGTTTTCATTAACAAATTTTCGTTATTAAAAATAATCTCACCGCTTGTAATTCTTGCCGTTTTAGGAATTAAATTCAAAATACTCATGGCACTCATTGTTTTTCCACAACCTGATTCCCCAACAATAGAGAGCATTTTACCTTTTTCTAACGAAAAAGAAACATCAAACAATGCAGGTCTAAAAATTTCTTCGCACTGAAATCCCAAATTTAAATTTTTAACTTCTAAAATTGCCATATATTTCTAATTATATATTTTTAAAATTATAAGTCCATAGGTCTGTGAGTGGATATGTTAACAAATGTAACAAGTCTGAGAACATGTGAAATTAAGGCTTTCGACATGTTTTTATATATTTAAGAGAGTAAAAATAAGAGAGCATTATGACGATAGATGTAGCAAAATTTAGAATGGCTGGCACAAAAGCCACCTTTGGATCTCGCTCAAGTGACAAGAGCGGGACATCTCGTCAAGCTGCAGTAAAACTAACAAATGCTGTAGGTGCTAATAAAAAATCTAATTATTCTTTAAATTCCAAACCAAGAACGGACTATGTTGCTGGACAATCTGTAAGTAAATCTGTTGCAAAATATGATTATACCGGAATTCGTCAAGGTTTAAACGGTGTTGGCAATAATAATGCTACATTTAAAACTCGTGGTGTTTCATCATCTGCAAATGTGTCTAGAAACTTTACTATTCAAACAGGTCAAAGCAATGCATCTACTGCGGGACAAGTTATTGGACAAACATTGAGTATGGGTATTAGCTTGTTGAACCAATTGGGTGTAATTGGTGGTTCAAAAGGTTCACAAGGAACATCTAATTCTAAACAATTAGATCAATCATTTGGTGATTTAGGTCCTCAAGGCACCGCTTCTACATTATCATCAGCATCTGCAAATTCTGCATTATCTTCAATGTCTAATGCTACAAATTCAGCAGATTTGACTGGTGCAATTTCATCTGCAAAAGGCACACTTGCTTCAATGGACGCAATTGCTACTCAAAATCAATACGAAACAAATTATACTAATGCACAAAATAATATGGATACTCTAAAAGAGGGTGTTTCTAAAGCTAAAGAAGATGTATCAGCTAAGAAACAAGATGTAAGTACTGCTAAGAATTCAGTTGATGCATATAAGAGCAAACGTGATGGGGCAAAACAAGCATTAAGCAAGGCTGATGCAGAATATGGTAAAGCTGTGGATACTTATACTAAAGCACATGATGCCCATACAAATGCAACAAATAAACACAAGCAAACAACTTCTGCTTACAACAGTGCAAAATCTGAAACTGCACAAGCTAAAGCTACTTTAGATGCTTCTAAACCTGAAAAGATTACAGTAACAAATCCTGATGGCTCAACATCTCAAGTTGATAATCCAGCATACAAGACAGCAAAAGCTAACTATGATTCAGCGGTAAAACGTGAAGAACAAGCAAAATTAGCAGATGATGCAGCAGCTAAAGCTGAAAAAAAAGCTAAATCAGCTGAAACACAAGCATCAAAAGCAAAAGATACAGCAAAAGAAAAACTTGGTGAAAACAAAACTCAAGTTGAACAACTTGAAACTTCATTGAAAAATGAACAAGCAAAATTAGATAAAGCTAAAGAACAACAAACTCAATGTGAAACTAACTTGAAAGAATCTGAAACTAAGTTACAAGAATCAGAAACTAAATTGCAAGATGCAAAAGATGCTGTAGATAAATTTAAAGATTATAAATCTGACAAAGAAAAATTGAGTTCTGCGATTACAAAACAAGAAACAAGATTAAAAGAAATGATTAAAAAAGAGGAGAATGAAAAAACAAAACTTGATAATAAAATAACTCAAAATTCAGAAAAAAGAGATAATGCATTAAAGAATATAGATTTATCTGATGGTGCAAATAAAGCAGAATATAAAGATTCTAAAGTTGCTAAAAAATCTGCAGCTAAAGTAAATAGAGATACAGAATCTGTGAACCATTTAGATATGGTTGCTCAAAAACGTACTATTATGAGTAAGGCTCCGGAAGCTACAATCAATGGTATTCAATACAGACAAGGTAAAATCAATGGTGAAGTAGTTTACTTTAGAGGCAATGATGCTATTGATAAAGCAGCTTACGAAAAAGAAATCGGTAAAACTTACTCTTAATTTATGTTAAGGTAATTTTGAAATCAATAATGCCCTCTCCAATTTAAACTAATATCTTTCGAGTCCGTCTTCGTCGTTGTGTTTTTGTTGTTGACGAGTTTGCATTTTTTTCAAACGTAAAATTTCTTTTAAATCTTCGGTAATTTTATCTTCTTCGTCCATTACTCGTTTATGTTTTTTGGAGTTGATAACATTTGCAACATTCATCATTGCAAGAGAGTTCAACGTGGCACGTAATACAGCACTTTGGTCTGTATATTGTTGGGCTGGAGTTTGTTCTTCCTCTTGGTTTCCACGTTGTGAAAAATATTCACCGCCTTGCCCCATTTTATCATCTTGCATTTTTGCTGCTGTTCCTGATATGTCGCCACTCTTGAAATTGAATGAGCCTCCGATACCAAAAAATCCTGCAGATCTGTTATCGACCATAATCTATCTCGCTTTTCGTGTTTACTTGAGCTTCTACACCCAAATATCCGTGTTTATTTTCCTACACATTATAAAGGACGTGATATGATATTAACTCATCTGAATGAATTATTTTGCTACTATGTAAACAAAATTTTACATTCTAAATGATTTGTTTTCCTCTTTTTTAAACGGTTATACTACTACTATGATAACACATTATATTGAAAAATTCAATACAATATGGTATAATGAATATATAATTATCATTTAAGAGTAATTGAGGAAAGATTGGAATGAAAAGATTTAATAAAGCATTTACTTTGTCTGAATTGCTTATTGCACTTGGTGTTATTGGTATTTTATGTGCAATTTTACTGCCGGTTATTTTTAACTTAATGCCAAATCAAAATACAATGATGGCAAAAAGAGCTTATTACATTGTACAAAGTGTAGTCGCAGATATCATCAATGATGAAGCTTGTTATCCTGACAAATCATCTGCAACAAAGACAGATAAACGACTCGGTTTTGATGACGGATATGGATATTCAAACTGTACTCTTTGGGGTGGAGGTGCTCATACCGAAACAATTGAAACGGAGGGTGATGCAAGCTTAAAGTTTGCAACTCTTTTTGTCGATAAGCTTGATATAAATAGTTCAAGTCTTGTATCTGGTGGAGGTACTTTCTCAACTAAAGATGGTATGAATTGGAAATTGAGTGATAACGGGTTTAACAGCAAAGCAACTAGTACGGCGGCTGCCACATTAGTTGTAGATGTTAATGGAACAGATGCTCCAAACTGTGGTCAATCAACAACTTCCAACGTAGATTTATCTGATGGTGCAACACTTGAGGATTCTACAAAGTGCGCTGCAAGAACCAGTGGTTTTGACCGTTTTACAATGAGTATTTATCAAGACGGAAGAATTACTGTTTCTGATAGTTGGGCACAAAGTGCAATCAAAATTAACAAGGACGTAACAGAATAACGGATAAAGTAGTCGGATAATCGCGCTTCGTAATTATTACAAGTGAGGAAAGTCCGTGCATCTAAGAACAGACCGCCGGAGAAA
>ENA-OPNF01000249-OPNF01000249.1-human-gut-metagenome-genome-assembly--contig:-NODE-249-length-17389-cov-2.240510_pt1 | contig 17389 bp, 12 predicted proteins | sample MGYA00241534_ERZ501765 | MGnify/ENA primary metagenome ERZ501765 (study PRJEB25962, sample SAMEA2042567) | human gut metagenome | biome: human gut; feature: human-associated habitat; material: faeces... | reverse complement strand
ATGTTCCCGAAGACGGTGTTTACGTGCTTTCTTCTACAAGCGGAGTTTTCGCTCAACATGCAGAAATTGATTTCGCTTTTAATAACTACCATAAATATTATAACGCTCAAACTAAAGATGCCAACAGCGAAAAAAGCGAAGCCTTAAAAAAGCTGCGTAACTATTTCCATGACAATCCTTATAGGCTGAAACCAGATGGCGAAAAAGCGAAAAGATTTCTTGCGCTGCTTAACGAAAACGGTACGTTCTCTGATATGGACGCTACGGAAAAAGAACTCGAAAAGAATGACATATATAATAAAGGATATGCCAATACAACTGACGACAGAGCCGGAATATTTATAGGCGATGCCATTCAAAGAGTATTTCTGATATGCTCAGCATACCGTTTGGGCGAAATTCCTGCCGAAAAAGCCTTGTCGGATAAAGTGATGAAAGCTATCGTTCATTATGGAAAGCTGGAGATAGGCAGAAAGAACGACCGCCCACGTTTTCATGCATCTTGTTTCGCCATCCCAACCGCAGCGGTTAATGTATATTTCGCCATGCTCGATGAAATGGACAAGGCAGAAAGAGGAGAGGCGCGACCAATAGTAAAAGAGGCGTGCGATATGCTTAAGGTAGTAGGATTACAGGCATGGACTCAGCCGTTGCGAAACGATGCTACCGACAATAATGTGGTTTCAATAGAAAGATTCAGAAACCATGTGTGGTGGGTAGGCGGAAACGCTTTGGCGTATCGGTCATTGTTGCCAGTGGCCGCTATGTACAGTTCTATTCCTATGATAGACCTGTTGGCGGAAGTCTGCCGACGCGGCATCAGCATGACATCGCAGACTACATATTCCGACTCGTTCTGGACTGAAGGATTTACCGCCGACGGGGCCGGATGGGGTCACGGAATGCAATGTCTTGTATGGGGATATCCTATAGACGGCGCTTCTAACGCAATGAATATGTTGAAGATGCTTCAGGGAACACCTTGGGCGCAGAAACTTGATAAGACTAACACAGAAGCCTTGATGAATTTCTTCAGAGGAGGAAGCTGGTACTATTATAAAGGATACCGATTGCCGGGGCTCGACAGAGGATCGTATGTATATAACCCTACGGAAAAAAGTATTCCTTACGCTAAGATGCTTGATGGAGTGATACAGAATTGGCTGACATCGTTCACTGCAGAAGAACAGAAGGAATTGCTTGCTCTACAGAAAGAAGTGAAGACCAACAGGATATTCATGAACGGTTATCCCACTGGGCAATATTCAGGCGTTAGATGGTTCTTCAATAATGATGACCTCATGAAAAAGACCCCCGATTATCATATCAATATTAATATGGCTTCGTATAGAACAGACGGTCTTGAGAGTGCCGCATTTGCCGACAACTATAATTTTTATCCTACAGACGGAGCCACATTGTTCCAGCGTTCGGGCGATGAATATTTCCATATCATGGGCGGTTGGGATATAACGGCTATGCCTGGTGTAACAGCACGCGAGGGCATGGAGAAGTTACAGCCGGTAACAAACTGGAGAGGATATTGCAGTAAATATAATTTTGCGGCGGGAGCTACCGATGGTAGCGAAAACGGTGTGGCAGGCATTGTCTTTGAAAAGATGAACGGCTCGGATAAAAAAGCGGTGAACGATAAAGGTGACGCTGGCAAGAATGGCGTAAAGAACGAGTTGCTCTACGGATTTAAGGCATATAAAGGATATTTCATTTTAGGCGATTATTTTGTAGCCTTGGGTGCAGGCGTTACTAATATGACTCCAAATATAGAAGGTGATATACGGACTACTATCGACCAGACTTCTTTGGTAAATAACACTTATATATTAAATAAGGGCAAGAAGCATGTTATAAGCCTTGGAGATGAGGTAGAACTTAAGTCGAATAAGTCGAACCCAGTGTGGCTTGTACAGGAAGGCAAGTTTGCGTATACGTTATTGCCGGAATATACTGATAAAGCCAAGGTGTCATGTGAGATGAAGCCTACAGACTGGAAAAAGATGAACCCGTCTAACAAGAATACGGATAAAATGTCTAAAGAAGTAAAAATACTTAGACTGTGGGTTAATCACGGACAAACTCCTGTAAATGATGTATATGGTTATGCCGTATATACCGGAAAAGGAATGCCGCAGTCGGTACTGCCATTTGAAGTAATGAGAAACGATATAGGCGTTCAGGCTATCAGAACAAAAGATAAAACCATTGTTCAGGCAGTGTTCTATCCAGGAAATGCGGAACTGAAATATAAAGACCTTAAATTAAGTGTTTCTGCTTCATGCGCCGTAATGATTCAGATGCTTGGTGGCAAGTATAGAATATCTGTAACAGATGCCACAATGAATGCTGATTTGAAATCAATAAGTGTTACATTAAATGGCAAAACTTATGAATTGAATCTTCCTTCTGGTTTGCATTGCGGTAACACGGTTACGCAGGATTTTGATATCTGATTTTAATAGTAATAAGTTTACCGGATAAAAATATAAAGAAAAACATTGCAGTGATTAAGATAAAACAATGCGATGATCGATTCTAATCATTGCGATGTTTCAAATTGATCATTGCGATGTTAAAAAAATGACTTCTCGATTTTTTTCTGCTTGGAACTGTGTTAGCTATTTTTACAGGTTGAATTATAAATGATATAACTTGTTATATTGGTAGAATAAGATATTCTAAAAAATGTGCATCATTATGTTGGTCGTAATGATTGCCATGCCTTAGGTATTCTATAGCTTGTATCTTATTATATAAACAATAATGCGCCCCGAAACAGTAAAGCTGTATAATACAACATTTGTATTTTGCTTTTGCTGCTTCAGAGCGCATTATTTATGGTACATTTCAATCACTTACCATCCACCACCCAGAGCCTTGTACATTTTTACCATGGTGATTTGCTTATCGCGGATGGCGTTGCTCAGACCAATCTGGGCATCGAAATAGCTACGCTGTGCATCGAGCACATCAAGATAACCTATTACGCCGTTGATGTATTGCAACTGTGCCAGCTCCATGGCGGCTTTTGATGAGCGTTCCAACTCGCGGCGCGATTCGTAGATTTCCTTTATTTTATTGAACTCTACAATGGCGTTGCGGGCATCCTTAAAGGCGCTGAGTACCGCCTTTTCGTAACCGTAGCAAGCTTGTTCGTAGGCTGCCTTCTGCGCTTTCAGCATGGCGCGGTTCTTGCCCATAGCGAAAAGCGGACCTAATAGGTTGGCACTAAGGTAATGAATGGGCGACTTGAAGAAGTCGGACATTTCCTTGCTTTCCAAACCGTAGTTGGCTGTCAGCGTGATGCGCGGAAATAAGTTGGTAAATGCCATACCCACAGCAGCGTTGGCGGCTATGAGACGTTGCTCTGCCTCGCGTACGTCGGGGCGGCGTTCCAAAAGTGTAGAGGGGAGACCCACAGGCAGAAACTCGGGTAACTTCACTTCTTCGGGAAGGATGGAGCGGTGTATCACCTGCGGATATTCGCCCGCCAGGTAAGCGATGTCGTTCTCCTTGACAGAAATCTTACGCTCTAACTCGGGTACCAAGGTGGTGGTACGTGCGTATTCCACCTTAGCCTGCTGATACGAGGTTTCCGAAGTAAGACCGCCTTCAAAACGGAGCTTTGCCAAACGGACGCCTTCTTCGCGTGCCTTCAGTGTTTGGCGCACTATTTTCAGTTCGTTATCTAAGGCTACCAACTCAAAGTATGCCTGCGCCACTTCTGATATTACGCTCATCTTCAAGGCACGCTGCGCTTCTATGCTCCCTAAGAACTGAGCCATGCTCTTATCCTTAGCCCAACGAAGGTTGCCCCAGAGGTCGAGTTCCCACGTGGCTACAAACTTGGCACCCTGTTCGGTGCTGTTCTTATAGCTATTGCCGCCGTAGTTGCTGGCTTCTTTTTCCATGTAAGCCTTTGCGTCGATGCGCGGGAAGAGGTTAGCCCAGTCGATGCGCTTCAGTGCCGCCAATTCTTTAACGCGGGCAGCTGAAATCAGCAAGTCCTTATTATGATCAAGGGTTTTACTGATGAGTTGCTGCAAGGTAGTATCGGTGTAGATTTCCCACCACTGCATATCGGCAATGGTCAGCGTATCGCTTTGGTGAACCTTAGAGAGCCTTTCTGGAAGGTTCAGTTCTGGACGTGTATAGTGCTTGCCCAGCTGGCAAGAAGCCATACCGAGGCTTCCTACCATTATGAGCATATAGAATTGTATCTTTTTCATTGCGTTTTCTTTTAATAATGGTCAATATTACGCTTGTAGTTTAGGTTTAACCATGCGCTTGCTTGCTGAGTTTTTTCGCTTTTGCCTTGTTCTTCATCTTATAAATAAGTACGAAGAAGAAAGGAACTAGCAAAATACCTACGGTTACGGCCACTATCATACCGAAGAATACACCTGTACCGATGGCTTGACGGCTGGCTGAACCCGGACCGCTGGCGATAACCATAGGTAGCATACCGAGGATGAATGCCAACGAGGTCATCAGGATAGGGCGGAAACGCAGTTGCGAAGCGTGAAGTGCCGCTTCTACCACGTCGACACCACGGTCTACTTGTTCTTTGGCGAACTCTACAATCAAGATGGCGTTCTTGGCAGCCAAGCCGACCAACATTACAAGACCAATCTGGAAGTAGACATCGTTCTCTAATCCGCATGCCCATACGCCGAGGTAAGCACCGAGGGCGGCTACCGGCAACGAGAGGAGGACCGCAATGGGCACCGTCCAGCTTTCGTAGAGGGCCGACAGGAAGAGGAATACGAAGAGGAATACCAATGCCAGCACCATAGCGGTTTTTCCGCCAGCTTGCTTTTCCTGATATGAGAGTCCGCTCCATTCTACACCGATGTTTTCGGGAAGATGCTTGCGGGCTATCTCTTCTATTACCTGCATGGCTTGACCTGAACTGTATCCTTCGGCAGCTGCACCTCTAATCACGGTGCTGTTAAACATGTTGAAGCGTTTAATGCTACCTGGACCTGTGGTGTATCTGGTTGTACCGAGCGAGGTAAGCGGAATCATCGCGTTATCGTTTCCTCGTACAAAGAAGAGGTTGATGTTGTCTTTGTGCTCGCGGTAATTGGCTTCTGCCTGAATGTATACGCGGTAGATGCGGTTGAACATATTGAAGTCGTTTACATACACAGATCCGGTATAGGCTTTCATTGTAGAGAACACATCTGCCATCGGAACTCCAGCAAATTTCACCTTGTCGCGGTCTACGTCGAAGTAGAGCTGCGGAATTTCGGCTTGGAGCGATGATGACAGTCCCGAGAGTTCCTTGCGCTGCTGTGCATAGTACATCAAAGTGTCTATAGCGGCAGCCAACTGTTCGAAGGTAGCGTCGCCACGGGCTTCGAGCTGCATTTCGAAACCGCCCGAACTACCCAGGCCAGGGATAACGGGAGGAGTAGAAAGATACACTTTACATTCTGGATAGGTAGAAAGCTCTTTCTTTACCTGCGCCATGATAGCGTCGATGGTCTGTTCGCCTCGTTTCTCCCACGGCTTCAAGATAACGGTAAGCTCGGTACGCGCTTGGTTGGTTCCTACACGCGGACTGCTACCCACTACGCTCTGCACATAGTCTACCGACGGCAGTGTCATAAGGTACTCTACAGCCTTGGCGCTTACTATGCGGCTACGTTCAAGTGTAGCTCCTTCGGGCAATTCAAGTTCCACACGGAAGTACCCTTGGTCCTCGGTAGGGAGGAAGCTGGTAGGAATGATGCGGTGTAACAACAAGATAGCGATAAGCACTACTCCGAATGTACTAAGCACACGGCGCGGATTGCCTAAGATGCGCTTGATGAGGATAACATATTTATTGGTACCCAAGCCCAGCCATTCGTTGATGCGGCGGAACACTACGTTCTTACGCTTGTTGGGGTCTTCTTTCTTCATAATGAGCGAGCACATTACGGGGCTAAGTGTAAGTGCCACAACGGTAGAGAGCAATACCGAAACCACGATGGTGATAGTAAACTGACGGTAAAGCTGTCCGGTGATGCCTGGCAAGAAGCTTACGGGCACAAATACGGCTGCCAGTACCAATGAGGTAGCGATGATGGCGCCTACCAGTCCTTCCATAGCTTTCTTGGTGGCCAAGTATGGCGAGAGATTCTCTTCGTCCATAATGCGTTCTACGTTTTCTACCACCACGATGGCGTCATCTACCACAATACCAATGGCAAGTACCAGTCCGAGCAGGGTAAGCATATTCAGCGAGAAGCCGAAGATGAGCATGAATCCGAAGGTACCGATAAGCGAGATAGGTACGGCTACCAGTGGTATGAGGGTAGCACGCCAGCTCTGCAATGACAGGTAAACCACGATAATAACGAGGATAAGTGCTTCGAACAGGGTTTTATATACTTCATGGATAGATTCAGAAATATATGTAGTCATATCGAAAGGAATCTCGTAGCTGAGTCCTTCGGGGAAGTTGGCGCTGATTTCTTTCATGGCTTCTTTCACCTTGCCGGCTACTTCCATAGCGTTGGCTCCCGGAAGCATGTAGATACCAAGAACGGCGGCGTTTCCTCCGTTTATTCCACTCTCTGTGCTGTACGATGAAGCTTCGAGCGAGATGCGTGCCACGTCGCGCAGGCGAATGATTGAACCATCGGGATTGGCGCGTACCACGATTTCCTCAAACTGACTTACTGTAGACAAACGTCCCTGTGTGCTGATAGGGATGGTAATATCAAGCCCCGTCATAGGTTGCTGACCCAATACTCCGGCAGCCGATTCACGGTTCTGGTCTTTCAGTGCCGCCTGAAGGTCGGCTACGGTAAGTCCGAAGTTGGCCATCTTATCGGGTTGCACCCAGATTTGCATGGCGTAGTATCGGCTACCGATGTTAGACACACGTCCCACACCGGGAATGCGTCGCAGAAGGTCGAGCACATTAAGTGTAGCGAAGTTACTCAGATAGATTTCGTCAAACTTAGGGTCGCTCGAAGTCAAACAGATAGTGAGCAATTGGCTGGCAGCCTGCTTTTCTACCGAGATACCGTTTTGCACCACTTCGGCAGGCAAACGCGATTCGGCCAACTTAATACGGTTCTGAATTTCTACCGCCGCTAAGTCGGGGTCGGTATTAATATCGAAGGTAACGGTAGCCGAGAAGCCTCCGGTGTTAGTACTATTCGATTCCATGTAAAGCATGCCCGGAGTACCGTTAAGCTCCTGCTCAATAGGAGTAGCAATAGCCTGCGAAACCGTCAGTGCGCTGGCACCAGGATATGAAGCTCCGATTTTTACAACGGGAGGCGTGATTTGCGGATATTGGTCAATAGGCAACATGGTAAGGCCGATGATGCCGATAATGACAATTAATATGGAGATGACAGCCGAGAATATTGGCCTGTCAATGAAAAAACTTACTTTCATATTTGCACGTTTTTGTTTGTGTTCAATGAATCAAGGGATATGGGTACCGGCTTATTTGGTTTTTGCCGTTTCTGTTGGTTCGGTAACCTCGGCTGCAGGCATTACTGTAGGTTCTACGGGTTTTACCTTCATACCCGGTGTAAGCTTATGGAAGCCTTCGGTTACAATGTTTTCGTTGGCCACTAAACCTCGTTCTACTACTACCTGATTCTGAAATTCGGGACCGAGTTCTATGAAACGGCGTTCTACGGTAGAGTCGCGTCGCATCACGAAGATGTAAGCTCCTCCTTTTTCTATGATAACCGATTTCATGGGGACTACGGTAGAATGTTCGCGTACATCGAGCAGCAGTTTTACCTTAGTAAACTGACCTGGCAACAATACTCGGTTAGGATTTGGCATCTCTGCACGTACAGAGAAAGTACCTGTGCGTGGGTCTACCTGAGGTTCGGCAAAATCTACCAGTCCTTTATGCGGATATACGGTGTTATTGGCTAAGGTGATAGTTACGCTGGGCTGCCAAGAGCGGGTAGAGTCTTTCTGACCAAGCAATACATTACGCTCCTTACTCTTCAGGTAATCGAGTGCTGTCATGCTGAAGTCCACCAATACGGTATCGCTCTTGACTACACTTGCCAATAACGACTTGGCGCCTGGTCCTACAAGAGTACCCAAGTCTACATGGCGTTCACTGATATGCCCGGCGATAGGAGATCGTACTATGGTGCGACCCAATTCAAGTTCCGCTTGGTCAAGGTCGGCTCTACTCATGCCTACCGAAGCCTCTGCTGTTTCGTAAGCTGCTATAGCGTTGTCGAGATCGAGTTGGCTGGCAGCGTTCTGTTCGTAAAGCGGACGGATACGCTCCAAGTCGCGCTTTGCCTTCTGCGCCTGCGCCTCATCCTTTTTCAGTTGAGCACGCGCCTTATCCGACTTAGCTCTATATTGATCTTGATTAATGACAAACAACACTTGGTTCTTATTTACATAAGTACCTTCTGCAAATAGCATCTGCTCCAAGTAACCCTCTACACGGGCTCGCACTTCTACAAACTGCTGAGCGCGTACACGCCCTACATATTCGCCGTAAATTTCTACGTCTTTTTGAGTGGCTGGAGCAATTACCACAGTGGGAAGTTCCGGTTTAGGTTCTGAACGATGGGTTACTATCAGATAAACTCCGATAACAAAGCCGATGCCTATTACTGCAATTGCTGTTCTTTTTTTCTTAAATGCCATTTCTTTCTTTGTAAAAAACAGTCTCATACCTAAGTTTATTATTTGTTATGTTAAAATGCTATATTACATGAGGCAAGTTGCGTGCCATACAATTGAATTTTTATCAAGTTGCTTGTAGCCAGTGTATTACTATTGTATATTGTACTTTTGAATTGTGGAAACTGGTCTACAATGTGTGGAAATATTCCACGTTTTATATTTTTCGTTCAGTGTGAAATAGACAGTAAACTTATCGTTTTATGCAGTATCCGATGGAGTTTTTGTTAATATCTAATCTCAGTTTTGTATTTTGTGCAAATGTAGCAAAAGGGAGCGTATAAATAAAATATTCATACGTTCCCTTTTGTGGTAAATGCTATTATTACGAAAGTAAGAATGCCTTTATCCCATCACTACATCTAATACCATCATCAGTACGAAACCAATGGCAAAGCCGATGGTTCCGAGATTGCTATGCTGCCCGTTGGAAGCCTCTGGTATCAGTTCTTCAACTATTACGTAGAACATAGCTCCTGCTGCAAAGGCAAGCATATAAGGAAGTGTAGGCGTAAGAATTGTGGCAAGTAGTAATACGGCTAATGCTCCAATTGGTTCAACTACTCCACTCAGTGTACCGAGTGCAAAAGATTTCCACCGGCTGTTGCCTGCAGCTCGCATAGGCATAGAAATAATAGCTCCTTCTGGAATGTTCTGAATGGCAATGCCCAATGATACAGAAATAGCGCTGGCAAAGGAAATATGAGCTACATCATTATCCGCACCTGCAAACACCACACCTACAGCCATGCCTTCGGGTAAATTGTGAATTGTTACGGCAAGGGCAAGCATTGCTGTCTTTGACAAGTGAGATTTTATACCCTCAGGTTTATCTGTGCCGATATGAAGGTGTGGGGTTAGCTCGTCTATAAGCAATAGGAAGCTTATGCCAATTAAAAATCCTACAGCAGCGGGCACTACCGACCACGCACCACTATCGGTTTTCAGCTCCATAGCAGGAATGAGCAACGACCAAACAGATGCTGCAACCATTACACCTGAAGCAAAGCCTAATAATAACTTTTGCAATCGCACAGACATTTCGTCTTTCATGAAGAAGACGAACGCAGAACCAAGCATCGTGCCCAATAGAGGAAGCAGAATCCCTATAATCAATGTTGTTGTCATTTCTATCATCAGTATATTATTGTCGTATCAATTATGATGCAAATGTACATTAAAAGTCATCTGTTTGACAATACCTAAAAGTGATGTATTTGCATTTATAGCTCTCTTACAAAATGCGGAAAAGCCGCTTCGCCCAACTGAGGAGCGTATTCAAAACCTTCGTAGCTGAAGGCTGCCAATTCTTCTGGGGCGATGAGATTATTGTTCAAGATAAATCTTACCATCGCTCCGCGGCATGATTTGGCCCATACAGCTTGCATCTTCAGCCGACCATCTTTCTGACGGACATAGAAGAGAGGTTGAATTACTCTTACCTCCTTGCAGATTCTTTTCCAGTCGAATAAGTGCTCATACTCTTCTGTAGAGAGATGAATTAGAATACCATCGTCGGCTTTCACGCTGTCTATGAGCACCTCTGTCAGCCTGTCTTTCCAAAACTGATTGACGGGCTTATCGTTTGTAGCCTCAAGGGATACGCAATGCTCCATACGATAGGGCACGATACCATCCATCGGACGAAGCAAACCGTAGAGGAAGCACGTAATTAAAAGATGCTTCTGGGCGTAATCTAAAGCCTCTTCGCTCAAACTGTCAGCTCGCAGATGTTTGTATGCCTGACCATTATAAGCAAGTATGGCTGGCATTTTATCTGCAGAAATGAAATTGTGATAGCGTTTCCAATTCTCTGCTGCTATCTTATTACTGCAATCAAGCTGTTTGGCCAACTCCTCTACGTCCATCATAGCCATTTCTGCGGCCAAAGCATCGGCTACCGACTGAAATAGTGGAGTAGAGAGAGGACGTTTATCAGCCTTATCATACATTATTTTAGCATTCGCTAATAGTATCTGCATAATCTCAATTCATTATTATCCGTAAATAGTAGCTACTATCTTGAGCGGACCGCCGTAGTTGCGGAACTCGCAGATATATATTCCCTGCCATGTGCCTAAGTTCATATTAAGAATCTTTTCCATATCGGTGCGCACGTCGGGGTCGGCATTCTCATTGATGCTCAATGCGCACGAAGTATGTTTTACGAAGAGATTCAGCATTCCCATCTTGGGCAATGGCTTTGGCAGATTATCAAGCACCTCATGAGTAACGAGGTGACATCCCCTGCATTTGGCTGCGAGCGAAAATTCTGTTTGCTGTATCATCGTTTAGAATTTCTTTGTGCGTACATGGCAATACGGATCGCCTCCGGTCTTTTCATAATAACGCTGGTGATACGCTTCGCCTATATAGAAAGGCTCTTCGGGCAGTAGCAGTGTGTTTACTTCGTAACCCTTATCTCGAAGAATCTGGATAACCCGTTCGGCAGTTTCTTTTTGCTGTTTGTTACGGTAGAAGATGCAGCTGCGGTACTGAGGACCGAGGTCGGGACCTACGCCATCTGTTTGTGCTGGGTCGTGAATCTCGAAGAACAATTTGCAGAGACTCTCGTACGATACTTGCTTTGGGTCGAACTCCACGATAACCGCTTCTACGTGATGAGTCTTATGGTCGCGCACATCGGCATACGACGGGAACGCTTCGCTGCCGCCCGTGTCGCCGGTATATCCCGCCAAGGTATTAAGCACACCTTTCTGCTTCTGATACTGATGCTGAGTACCCCAGAAGCATCCGCAAGCAAAGATGCCTACTTCAATTTCAGGATTGGAAGGAGTGTGGTAGAGATCTACTTTAGAGCATTCTTCGATGGCGGCCTTTATCATCTCAAGCGCCTTGCCGTGCTTGGCCTGAAGCTCCGGATAAGCTTTGCCGCGAGAGTAGTTGTGCTGCAAATCGTTGTACTTCACCTGCAGGGCAATGGGATTTCCGGAGTCGATGATGCGTTGAACATAATCGAAATAGTCGGTTCCTTTTTCGTGTGTAAGAAGACGGATAGCGTTCACTATACCCGTAGGTATTCCTTCTTTCAGCAAATCATCGAAAGTTATGTCGCTGTCTTCTACTACATCGTGCAGAAAGCCTGCTATCTTTTCTTCATCAGTATGTCCCATCAAGCCAACTGTTAGAGGGTGAAGGATTACAGGGTAGCCGTCGCGGTCCAATTGACCGGCATGGGCGGCTGTAGCTATGCGGAGTGCAATATCTATAGGGTTCATATTTTATTATTTAGTCGTGACGTTTTTCAATAAGTTAATCTAAATTAGTGCTTTTACTTTTTAAACGCCTATGGTTTTGGCGTATTTAACATCTGTTTACGCAGATTGCTGTAGATAACGGTAAAGCGTGGCAATAAAAAACGTGAGCCCGCATAACGAACCCACGTTAGAATAATCCTTATGTTTTGCTTTAAATTCTGATTCCGTACTTTAATATACCGTCCAACAGCATACCTTCGGGCATGAAGGTCTTTAGTGTATCAGTAATAGTGTTCAGCATACGCTCGCGAATATAATCGTCCTTGATGTAGAGCGAGATACGACGCTGTGACAGATGATTACCCTCAATCTTGCGGACATTCTTTCGTTGTTTTTCCGAGAGGAAAGAAAGATGCATCTCGGGCACAACGGTGAAACCTCCGTTTTCATCTACTATGCGGATAAGAGTCTCAATACTGCCCGCTTCATATATATGGTGTCCTTTACCTCTTATCTTGCGGAAAGAGAAAGCACTGTCGCGCAGACATTGAGCTTCCTTCATTATCCACATGCTTTCGTGTTCCAAGTTCTCCGACTTGAATACCGGAAGTTTGCGCCAGCAACTCTCTGAGAGGTAGACATATAACTTTTCTGTATAGAGTGGAATCTCTAATACTCCTTGCTGCGTGTAGCCTGAGATGGCGATGCCGGCGTCAATCTCGCTTTTGGAGAGGGCATCGAGCATGAAATCCGCTTTCATTTCACGAATCGATAGATCTACATTAGTGTAGCTGTCGCAGTACTGGTGAATGAATTTGGGCAGGATGTACGGTGCGATGGTAGGACCGACCGACAAGACGAATGAGCCTTCTATAGCTTCTTTGCCTTTATTTACTAGTTCCGTGATACGGTCTGTTTCCATCAATGCCTTCTGGGCCTGACGTACAATTTTCTCTCCCGCGGCCGTAGGCATTACCGAACGGTTGTTTCGTTCGAAAATACGCACTTCAAGTTCTTCTTCCAACTTCACGAGCATTGCGCTCAGAGTAGGTTGAGAGATTTTACACGCTTCTGCCGCTCTCGCAAAATTTCTAAAGCGGTCGATGGCTACAATGTACCTTAGTTGCTGTATGTTCATTTTGATAAATGTTGATTATATCATTCAACTTTTTCTTATTTGCGATTATTTATTTTTTTGTCTCTAAATCACTGCATTTCTTTGTTGCAGCTATTTCTCATAACTGTTGGTTTTGTTTCGCAAACAAAGGTACGTAATTATTTATACACGGATAAATGTTTGCATCTATACAACAATAGGTCTTATCTATTGCGTTTTATTTCTCCAGTGTTATACTAGCGCCTTCTCTGTCGATACGCCAGAACGAAATACCTTCCTCCTGACAGAAAGGCTCCATACGCCATGCGCTATCGAAACCGCTCATTACGAAGTGCATAGGTATAAATAATTTCACATTGAATCGCTCTATAAACTGGCGTGCCCCCAAAGTATATCCATTTCCTATTCTGCCATCTACGGGGAACATCACAATGTCAAATCTGTTTGTAATCTTCTTAACATCCTTTAGCTCACCTATAAAACGTTTTTCTTCTGCTATAGGGTTTATTTCTTTGAATTCTTCGCTAATTATTTTATCCGGCACTTTTTCGTCCGAAAGGAATCGTGCGTACCAGTTGCATAAGTCGCCCGCATGGAAAATGAGTTTGCCGCCCACTTGCACAATCCAACTTACGCCCGAGTCATTGCTGCCGGTAGCCGTTACTTTTATGTTTTCGTCTTCCCACGTTCCGCCTTTGGCCAGCCATACATCGGCATCTTCCTTATTCGCCCTACGATGCTTCAAAATATCTTTCGACAGTATATATGTAACGTTTAGCCCTTCTTCTCTCCACTTGAATATATCTCTTGTGAAATGGTCTTCATGGAAATGGCTTGCAAACGCATATACACGTTTCTTGATGGTAATGAAGCGATTCATCACGTTGCACGGGTCAAGCCAGTAGTCGAAAATAAGTATGCAATTATCGGTCTCCAGTGCAAAGCAACTGTGAAATATGTATGTAAGTTGAAGCATTTCTTTATGGCGTTTATGTTGATACGGACAAAGATAAGTAAAAAATGATTATGTGGCTTAGCCAAAGAGGTAGTTTGTATAAATAACAAAAGCCCCAAGAAAGTTAGACTAATAACATTCTTGGGGCTATTTACAGTACACTCGGATAGAGCGTTGTTTTACCGCTATTATTTCTTCTTTATTTCATATCCTATTTTCTTGAAAGCGTTAACAAAGTCTTTGTAACTTGCTTTTTTAGAATCGTAGATTATGGTCACCTTCTGCTCTTTTACCGAGGTATCTATCTTCTTGGTACCCTTTACAAAGCGGATGTTGCTCTTGATTTTCTTCTCGCAGTTCTCGCAGTGCATCTGCGGGTTAGTGGTAACTACCAATGTGTCGGCTTTGGTATTTGCAAAAGTATTGCCGGCCAATATGAGCATAAATGCTACTAAAAGATTCTTCTTCATGTTGTGTTTATATTTAATAATGTATATTATAACTTCTCTAATTTAAATCGGACTCCTATATAAGCCATAGTTCCGGTGATAGGACCCCACACCTGAGTAGCGTCGAAAGCGGCGTTCCACGGATGGTGCGAGTTGATAATCGGATTGTCAATTTTATAGTTTGTGAGATTCTCACCGCCCAAGTATAGACTGAAATTGCGGAAGTCTCGCGTAATCTGTGCCTGCAACTGGAAGTAAGCGGGATAGCGGCTTTGGTCATAAAGCTCGCCGCCACCGTTAAGCTGACCGGTTACATCGAATTGCCAAAGTTCGAGCGGAGTCTTATACGAAAGTGTTAGCAATCCTTTGTAACGAGAAGTGAAAGGCTTTTTTCGCAGAACTCCATCGTAGGTACACTTAACGTCGTTTAGGCGGAAGGCAGCAGTGGCCGACATACCGCTCAGCAACGGATATGTGGCATCCACTTGGATGGTGTGACTATAGCTCTTGCCGTCAAGATTCTCTATAGATAATGTATGCTCGCCTTTAGCACCATCAAAGTTCATTATCATCTGATGCTTGAAATCGGTGTAATAATACTCAGCGTTCAGCTCAAGATTCTTGCCTGAGATAGGAATGTTCATGCCAATAGAAGTTCCTACATTCCACGCCTCTTCCTGCTTTATATCAGAATCGATGATGATATCTCTTCCGCTTGCCAGAAGCGTAACGTTCTCTGCCAAAGCATGTGGCGAACGATAGCCTTTGCCTACCGAAGTACGGAATGTGATAACAGACGACGGCGAGTATTTAATATGAAGTCGAGGTGTGACGAAGCTTCCGTAATGACTTGAATGATCCCAACGCACGCCGGGCATAACCGTAAGTTTCTCGCCCAACTTATATGTATATTGAGCGTAGATGCCGGGAGTTGTTTCCTTCGTTACTTTACTTCCGGCATTAGGCGATGCGCCAAGCGGATTAAAGCGTTCATCGTAATAATCGTGGTTAAACGATGCGCCCACACTCAAATTATGGTTGTCGTTAAAATCAGTTTCAAACATCAGTTGGGCATAACCATTCTTCTGAGTAACGTCATATTGAGTCATTCCGAAAATATGGTCGGCATCATGCCAAGAGCCATGCAGCATTAAGGCTACCGATGTGTTATGGTCGGCATTGATGGTAAAGCCGTTTTTCCACTGCATCTCATACCTATTTGTCTTTACCGAAGTAGGGTAGAGCGGTTCGGACGAAACTGGATTAGTGTGCTTCCGACTTTGGCCTCCATCGCGCTCGTCACGCAAGCCGCGCAGCATCAGTTGACTAATCCATCGTGGCGATACATACGCCCATCTGTGCATCAAATTGTATTGGCGCAACTTGGGCATATCCATAAATCCGTCGCCGTTGCCGTCATGATCCATCTGTCTGTTCTCAAAGTGAAGAAGTGTAGCCGTAGAAAGACGGTCGTTAAGATGTATGCTACCGTCCAGATTGACCTCTGTTTTCAATTCGCTGTCCTGATAGACATTCGCACGCACGCCGTCAACGCCTTGCGGTTTCAGAAACTCTATGTTTATCTGTCCCGTAGTACTTTCGTAACCGTTTTTCACGCTCGATGCTCCCTTGCTTACCTGTATAGACTGCATCCATGGGCCTGGCACATATCCCAAACTGTACGGCAAGGCTGCGCCTCGTAGGTTCGGAATGTTTTCAGTAAGCATCTGTACGTATGTGCCGCTTAGTCCAAGCAATTTTATCTGCCTTGCTCCGGTAGCGGCGTCGCTGTAGCTTACATCCACCGATGGGTTGGTGGTAAACGACTCTCCAAGGTTGCAGCAAGCCGCACGTATCAGTTGGCCTTTTCCTATTATATCAGTATTATCAGCTCTGAATTTTGACTTGATGCCATTAGTGGCAGTTACTACTACATCGTTTAATTCCTGTGTGTTAGCTATGCTGTCCGTCTGCGCAAGCGCTTGTTGCGACATGATCAGACCTCCGCAAACTCCTAAAAATTCTATTCTCATATTATATCTGTTTAGTTTTTGTTTATCCGTATTTTATAATGCATCCAAAGAGATTCTGTCGTGTTGTCCCTGCGAGCGGAAATCCTTAGGAGTCATACCTGTTACCTGCTTGAACTGTGAAGATAGATGTGCTGGCGAGCTATACCCCAGCTTGTATGCAATCTCGCTTGTAGAAAGCTGACTGTAGCACAATAGCTCCTTGGCATATTCTATGCGGTGGATGATGGCGAACTTCTCTATGGTAATGCCTCGCACTTCCGAAAAGAGTTTGCTCAGAGTACTATAGTCCTTTTTGAGATTATTCGCGAGATAATCAGACAACTTGGAACGTTCTTCGTTCATCCTTACCCATTGCTGAACAGCAATACGAATTTGCTCCACTAACTGAGAGCGTGGATCGTCGAGCAGTTCAAAGCCCATATCCTGCAACTTCCTTGCTAAAGAAAGTCGTCGTTCATCGGTCAGTTCTTCTTCTATCTCAGCGTCTCCTAAACTGATTGACTTCACCGTTACACCTTCAGACTCAAGGATATTCTTCACCGCTATAATGCAGCGTGGGCAAACCATGTTTTTAATCAACAGTTTCATCGGTGTATAATTTCTCTTTGTTTTGATTCTGGTGCAAAGATGTAGATTTTCACTTTATTATTCATGCAAAATTACGGATAAAACTTACAGATTTATATGATTATAATGGCAATATCAGCCCCTCATCGTTAAGCTTATCAAAGTCTGAACGGAACAGACGGTCTTGTATCACACGATATTTCTCGAATTCAGACTCCGCAAATTCTTTAGCGTACTCTGCCGTAATTCTGCCAGCGTCTTGCAAAATATCCCTGTCGGTAGCGTCAAGGAATTTATCAATACGACCCCAGTTCGGGATAAGAATAGTTCATAAAAAAGTTGGTAGTTTCACAAATATT
>ENA-OPNF01000219-OPNF01000219.1-human-gut-metagenome-genome-assembly--contig:-NODE-219-length-18820-cov-3.781348_pt1 | contig 18820 bp, 25 predicted proteins | sample MGYA00241534_ERZ501765 | MGnify/ENA primary metagenome ERZ501765 (study PRJEB25962, sample SAMEA2042567) | human gut metagenome | biome: human gut; feature: human-associated habitat; material: faeces... | reverse complement strand
CCGGCTGTTTTATTCTCTCTATAGTCTTCCGCTCTCAAACATTTCAGTCCTGTGATTCGTCTGACTACTCAATCTTACCGATTAGAATCCGATATGTCTGTTATCTGTGATTCTCTTTGCCTTGCCCTCTGAACGTGGAATGGTCTTAGGTGGAACCAGTTCAACCTTTGCGCTGATAAGCAGTGTCTGCTTGATATCTGTCTTGATGCGGGATGCAATAGCCGCAAGCTTTGCAGCATCGCCCATATCCACATCTTCCTTGAGCTCTACCTGAACTGTCAGCTTATCCTGTGAATTCACACGATCAACCACGATCATATAATGAGCTGAAGCCTCCTCCACGCCGAGAAGGACTGACTCTATCTGACTAGGGAATACATTTACACCACGGATTACAAGCATGTCGTCTGTACGGCCTGTGATACGGCTCATCTTGACTGTTGTTCTTCCACATGCACATGTGCCGTGTGTAAGTGTACATATATCATGTGTCCTGTATCTGATCATAGGTGTACCTGTCTTGGTAAGGGTTGTAAACACAAGCTCTCCAGGAACTCCGTCTGGAAGCGGCTCCTCTGTGACCGGATCAATGATCTCTGCAAGAACATGATCCTCGTTGATGTGCATTCCGTTCTTCTCAAAGCACTCAAATGCAACACCAGGTCCACCGATCTCTGTTAGTCCATATATATCAAATGCATCGAAGTCAAGAAGCTCCTCAAGGTGCTGTCTCATCTCCTCTGTCCAAGGTTCTGCTCCGAAGTAGCCTGACTTGATCTTCAGTTCTGATGGATCGATGCCCATCTCCCTGATGGTCTCTGCGAGGTATGTAGCATATGAAGGTGTACAGCAAAGCATGGTTGCGCCGAGCTCTTTCATCATCATGATCTGTCTCTGTGTGTTGCCTGATGACATCGGAACTACCATGGCACCAACCTTAGTCGCGCCCTGATGTGCTCCAAGTCCACCTGTGAACAATCCATAACCATAAGCTATCTGGATGACATCATCCTCTCCGCCACCAGCGCACTTGATAGCTCTGGCTACCATCTCCGTCCACACATCTATATCGTTCTGGGTGTAGCCAGCTACAACAGGCTTACCTGTGGTTCCTGATGAACCCTGGATTCTGATGATGTCCTTCCTGTCTGCTGCAAACAGTCCAAATGGGAAGTTATCCCTGAGATCTGTCTTCTGCATAAATGGCAGCTTGACAATATCGTCTATGCTGTTTATATCCTCCGGCTTTACTCCCGCCTCGTCCATTCTGGCTCTGTATGCCGGTACATTTGCATATTCAAGTTCTACTGTCTTTCTAAGTCTCTCCCCCTGAAGCTTTCTTCTCTCCTCAGGATCCATACACTCCATCTCTTTATTATAGATGTAATGAATCTTCTTCTGTCTCATAACTTCACTGTCCTCCATAAGATAACTCAAATCAGCATTTGTGCAACCTGCTGATTTTGTATGACACTTTAGCGCGCCAAACAACTAAATTGTACATACATATGTGGGCTGTGTCAAGGAAAAGCCATCAATCGCAGTACATTTTCCGTATATTTTTGAGAGAACTTCGAATATTTGCGGTCAAATGACATCTTTGCCTGATAGATTACTCTTGCATTCCGGGTTTTCAGGTCGTATATTATTATCTGACAACAAAAAGAGGACGCGGGAGCTTGTAGTACAGGCTGAGAGGAAGGTGTGACCTTCGACCGGAAACCTGATTTGGATAATGCCAACGTAGGGAAGCCTGATAGCAGACGTTTGTTAAAGTGCAGACTTTATTGGAGTTACCAGATCGGTAACTCTTTTTTTGTGCAGATAAAAGACTTTGGAGGAAAGGGCTATGGTAACAGTGAACGGAAAAGATCTCGACGTTGCCGGGCAGAATCTGGCGGCATTTCTTGAAGAATCCGGCTACAAACCGGTGCGCATAGTTGTTGAGATCAACGAGGAGATCATACCGAGAGAGACATACGCAGACATTACATTTAACGACGGCGACTGTGTGGAGGTCGTGAGTTTCATGGGAGGAGGAGCATTATAATGAAAGAAGACAAGCTGATAATAGGAGGACATGAATTCAATTCAAGATTTATTCTGGGTTCAGGAAAGTATTCCATGAAGCTGATCGAATCAGCTATAAAAGACGCAGGAGCAGAGATCATCACTCTGGCCGTCCGCCGTGCAAATACAAAGGAAGAGGAAAATATTCTCGATTTCATCCCAGAGGGAGTTACTCTCCTGCCAAATACAAGCGGCGCGAGGAACGCCGAGGAGGCCGTGCGCATAGCAAGGCTTGCAAGGGCTCTGGGCTGTGGAGACTTCGTCAAGGTGGAGATCATGCGCGACAGCAAATATCTCCTTCCCGACAACCAGGAAACGATAAAGGCAACCGAGGCACTGGCAAATGAAGGATTTGTGGTACTGCCTTACATGTACCCGGACCTGAATGCCGCCCGTGATCTGGTAAATGCGGGAGCCGCAGCGGTCATGCCACTGGCATCACCTATAGGTTCCAACAAAGGACTGGCTACCAAAGACTTCATCCAGATCCTCATCGACGAGATCGAGCTTCCGATCATAGTTGACGCCGGTATCGGAAGGCCATCCCAGGCATGTGAAGCCATGGAGATGGGCGCTGCCGCCATCATGGCCAACACTGCCCTCGCCACAGCCGGAAATCTGCCACTCATGGCATCGGCATTCAAGGACGCGATAAATTCAGGCCGAAAGGCTTATCTGGCAGGTCTTGGAAGAGTTCTCACCAGAGGGGCATCCGCTTCAGATCCACTGACCGGATTCCTGCATGACTAAGGGGGTGCACTCAGATGGAAAACCACTTTCTGATAGATTCGGAATATCTTTCGCCGGAAGCGCTGCAGATCAAACACCGTCTGGAGACAGATCCATCGTCAAGGAAAAGCCATATGGAATACCTTCCGGGCATGGAGGTTATTGAATCTGACATCCGCAGCAAGGTCATGGAGCACATGAACAGCTACGACTACAGCAGTTACACAGGCAGAGACGTCATGGCTGCCCTTGAACACGAGACGTGCAGCATAGAGGACTTCAAGGCTCTGCTCTCCCCCGCCGCCGAACCATTTCTTGAGATGATGGCGCAGCGCGCAAGCCGCGAAACAAGCAGGCACTTCGGCAACACGGTCTACATGTTCACGCCGCTCTACATAGCCAACTACTGTGAGAACTACTGCGTATACTGCGGCTTCAACTGCTACAATCACATCAACAGAATGAAGCTCTCAGCAGAGCAGATCGAGAAGGAAATGAAGGTCATCGCCGACAGCGGCATGGAAGAGATCCTTATACTGACCGGCGAGAGCCGCAGCCAGAGTGACGTAACGTATATCGGCGAGGCATGCAAGCTTGCAAGGAAATACTTCCGCATGGTTGGCCTTGAAATATATCCGGTGAACACCGATGAGTACCGCTACCTCCATGAGTGTGGTGCGGACTATGTAACAGTGTTCCAGGAGACATACGACGCAGACAAATACGAGACTCTTCACCTGATGGGTCACAAGAGAGTATGGCCATACCGTTTCGACTCGCAGGAGCGCGCCCTCATGGGCGGAATGCGGGGCGTTGCATTCTCAGCACTGTTAGGGCTCTCCGACTTCCGCAAGGATGCACTGGCAACAGCCCTTCACGCGTATTTTCTCCAGAGAAAATACCCACACGCAGAGATGTCACTCTCCTGTCCAAGACTGAGACCGATCATCAACAACGATCAGATCAATCCTCTGGACGTACACGAGAAGCAGCTCTGCCAGATACTGTGCGCATACAGGATATTCCTGCCATTTGCCGGAATAACGGTATCTTCAAGGGAGAGTGCAGACTTCAGGAACGGCATAGTGAAGATCGCAGCGACCAAGGTATCGGCGGGCGTGTCAACCGGAATCGGCGATCACGAAAGCAAATACAGCGGCAAGACTTCCTGCAGTGAACAGGGCGACGAGCAGTTCGAGATCAACGACAACAGAAGTCTTGAGCATATGTATTCAGACATAGAGAGCGAGGGACTGCAGCCCGTACTCAATGACTATCTGTATGTGTAACAATTTTAGAAAGGACTTTGAAATGTATACATTTGATCCTACTTTATATTTTATAACAGACAGCACAGGTCTGTCCGAGGAGGAATTTCTGTACAGAGTGGAGTGTGCTCTGGACGGCGGTGTGACACTCATGCAGCTTAGAGAAAAGGAAAGAACTACCCGTGAGTACATACATCTTGCGGACAAGGTGCACTCAATTGCGCGCCGCTACAACGTGCCACTCATCATAGATGACCGGGTAGATGTGGCGCTGGCGACCGATGCCGAGGGTGTCCATGTGGGGCAGACAGACATGCCAGTCTCCATAGCCAGAAAACTCATGGGGACTGACCGCATCGTGGGCGCAACCACCAAGACTGTTCCTCAGGCCGTGGAGGCGTATGAACAGGGAGCTGATTATCTGGGAGTTGGAGCCATCTACCCAACCACCACCAAGGTCAAGACAGTGCTCACATCCACGGATACACTGAGAGACATTTGCAAGGCAGTTCCCATCCCGGTAAATGCCATCGGAGGACTCAATCCGACCAACCTGTATGTCCTCTCGGGCATACCTATCGCCGGCATCTGTGTGGTGTCCGCCATAATGAAAGCTGACAATCCAAAGGATGCTGCCAGCCGTCTATTGGCATTATCCAGGCAGTTACAGTCAAAAATCTCTCTCAAATAAGCAAAAATTGCAAAAATACGCAACTTATTTTCATTTTAATGAAAAGAAAGGTTGCAATTAAATGATTTTGCAATTACAATCAATACAAAGTGTAACTATTTTTTTGTATGAGGTGGTTTTAATGGAAAACGTATTAAACAGCATATATTCCAACAGTATTATGGTTCAGGATCAAAGTAATGATACCGCAAAGGAAGCAGCAGTTGAGGCTGTACATGCAAGAGTCGTTGCAAAGCCGAACTTCATCAGAGGTTCCGTGGAGCTGCTCGTACTCTATCTGCTCAGCCAGAAAGATTATTACGGCTACGAGCTGTCACAGCTCATGGACTCACTGTCAGACGGCGTGATAAAGATTCCTATCGGTTCTCTCTATCCTGCACTGTACAAATTGATTGAATACGGTTTCATCTCCGATCACAAAGAGCAGGTTGGAAAGAGAATGACCAGAGTATATTATCATCTGGAGCAGCCTGGATTCCAGCGTATGCATATTCTTATAACTGAGTATACAAAGGTTCACAAGGCTATTTCATCCATACTTGACTATACTCCAGAGCCTGAGAAGAAATAATTTCTTTCAGATTAAAAATACCGTTGTCCCTCTTTTTTTTTTATAACAGGATTTTTTTTTTTTTTTTTTTTTTATGAAAAACGGTATTTTTTTATTTTACTATTCTGTACTTCTTTGAAACTGTACCCTTATACCTTCCGGAAAACTTTATCTTCACCGTATATGTTCCGGCTTTCTTTCTCGCCTTAGGGTATGTCACCTTGTAGTATTTTGATGATATTATCTTACCATCGCTATCCTTCACAGTCACCTTAGGTGTCTTTGTCTTACCATCATACTTATATCTCGTCTGTGATAATGTAACTCTCTTTATCTTCTTGACAACGATATACTTCTTCTGGCCGCATTTTCTGCATGTATGTAACACCTTGCCATCGTTTCTGGTAGTTGCTGTTTTTACTACCTTGCCGGAATATACATGCGCACATTTTCCTGTTACGGTTACCGTATATGATGCCGAACGCGATCCAACTGTGGCTGTGATCTTCACAGTTCCCTTTCTGAGACCTGTTACCACTCCTGTAGATGACACCTTTGCAATAGCGGAATTCGATATTTTCCACTTAGCTCCCGCAAGCACCTTATACGATGTACTTCCATACTGTCCAAGGACTGCCTTGAGTGTGAGGGTTATCTTCTGTCCCTCCTGCACGTTCTTATTTCCGGTCATCTTAACCGATGTGATATTGTCCTTCTGCACCTCCACCGTAACATCGCTCTCACCAGTGGACTTAGCCATAGTCTCAGCCTGACTGCCGCTTCCCATGAACTGGGCTGCAGTTGTGTTCGGATAAGATGCATTCTTATTTATAAATGTACCAACACCCACATACCTGTTTGCTGGATTTATCATGGATGTGTAATGTCCGGTCACCGCTCCAGGAGTTCCCTTCACATAGGCATCCTTCTCGCTGTACCACTGCTCAATACCCATGAGCATGCTCTCTGACCAGTTCCACGCAAGCACCTCGGAAGTCGGCCAGCCATTTCCCGGATATTTGAAATCAAATACAGACTTTCCGTTGAGTCTTGAGTGATACATTGTAACACTCGCCTCCGCAGCTCTGATCCTTGCTATCTTCTCAAGTCCTGCCGACCACTTGATCGGCACATAGTCGTCAAGCGTCAATTTCCGTCCATCAATCTTAACGCCCTGCTTACATGCTTCATAACGGATCTGATTGATCCTCTTCACTGCAGCCGAAGCCTCCGACACATACTTGCCCTTCATTGCTATAAACACGCAATTGGCAGATGGTTTTGTCACATCCGCAGGTATTGTCGCCGCTTCAGCACTTGTTCCTCCCGGCACGATCACTGACAATCCAACTGCAACTGCGATCGCCAGAGCCATTATCCGGTGTAACAACTTCTTCTTTTGTACTCCCATAGTTTAAATTTGTCCTCCTCTTATAATATGTATCAGCCTGTTGATTTCATTATAACTCACTATGTGATTTATTGCATGCCTATTTGCTAAACAATACAGTATATCGCATTAATCTATGTACTCAGGCATTATGTTTTCGCCTATAACACAATCCAACATTGTTTTCAATTTACCAAGTTCTTTATTTGAGTTACTCTTTATAAACTGATTTACTACCTCTAATGCCATTGGTATTTTATCTAATTCAAGAACCTCTTCTTCATAATCATCAATAATAATGTCGCATTTTTTGTTGATTTCAGCATTTGGGAACTAAATATGAGGTTTTGATTTTGACTGTCCTTAAGTGCACCCATCCCCAAAATTTTGCTATGGAACTGTCTTTATAAAAACTTTCGCTATTGCCTATTACTTCGTAAGGGCAAGTCGAAAGTTTTTGGTAAAGACAGTTAGTCTTTCATAATAAATTTTCTTGTTACAAAAAGTGCGTTTATATCGGTCAATTGGAACTTAATATGAAGTTTTGCCTTCTGGTACCATTTTCTAATCAATTACTGTGTGATAGATTTTCTTTCAACGTAAAAATTTTCAAAATTAATTTCAAAATTCCAATCGTTTCTTCCAAATGAATCCCTAGTCAAATCATTTATTCCTTGTGCTACTACCATGATATGACCAGCACAATTTTTCAACGAAACAAATATATAACCTTTTGGACAATTTATCTCTGATAAAAAGTCTGCATTATCATCATATATTAAAAGTGACCTTATTTCATTAAACTCCTTTATAATTATTAATTTTCTTTTCTCTTCTTCATAATCAGCTGATATTATTGCACCATTGATTACAGAAATATCCTTATTCCTATAATTAAGATGATTTCCTAAACTCCTATACGAAAATACTAAATTTCCCTCTTCATTATATGCACTAAATCCACTATCTGATGTTTCATATTTTTCCTTAATCATTAGCATACCTTTTCCATGCTTAAATGCATATAAGGTATATTCGTTATAAATCGAGATGGTTTTGCCTCCCACATCCCATTCCACCATTTTATCATTTTTATTAACACGCACATCCATTTTTCATACTCTTTTCGCTAATCTACCCAATATTCATCAACAATATGGACATAATCTTCTCGTTTTATATCACTTCCTAAATTCGAAAACAAATCAACTTCACGGATTCAGGTCTTTACTATGAAATTGGGTGGGATTTTGGTATTTCATCCCTCAATCTTATTCCTCACCAAGTAAGAACTGCAGCGCATTAATTCTCCTGATACCATCGTAATCAGCATCAGGGTCTTCATCCAGTGTTATGATATACTTTGGATAATGGTCTGTAATTTTCTGCAATGGTCTTAGCTCTCTTAAAAGTGTTGATTCCTCTCTGACCGTAGCAGCCACCTGATAGTAAATAATTCCCTTACTGTTCATGGCAACAAAATCCACTTCCTCTGATTCCACCTTGCCGACATAGACCTTATATCCTCGTCTAATAAGCTCAAGATAGATTATATTTTCCAGAATATGACCAGTGTCTGCATTTCTAGAACCAAGTAACATATAACGAAGTCCAATGTCAACCACATAATATTTATCAAGAGTTTTCAAATAATTCTTACCCTTCACATCGTATCGTTTTGCCTGATAAACTACAAATGATTCTTCCAGCGCTGTAATGTATTTCTCAACAGTTTTTACATCCACTTTTCTTCCGTCAGATGTCATAGTGTCACTGATTTTCTTTGTCGATGTAAGATTACCAATATTATCAAACATAAATCGTATCACACTTTCAAGCATCATCACATCGGTAATCTTCTTTCTTGAAATAATGTCCTTTAACATCACAGTGCTATAGATACTCTCAAGATACTGATTAATTACTTCTTCCTTCTCATCCAACATCATAGCATATGGAAATGAACTGAATTTCAAATATTTCTGATACTTTAGCGAAAGTTCTTTTTCATCTCCCGTTGCCTTCACATATTCTTTAAAGGAAAGGGGCAACATCTTGACCTCCACATATCTTCCGGAAAGAAATGTTGCAATCTCAGAAGATAGCATATAGGCATTCGAGCCTGTCAGATACAAATCTACATTTGGCTTTAAATTCAAACTGTCCACAACCTTTGGAAAATCTTCCACATTCTGTATTTCATCAAAGAACACATAGTGCATATCATCATCTACAAGCCTATCCTTGATGTATTTATATAATTCTCTTGGCTGCTTCAAATCTTCATAATCATAGTCTTCAAAATTAATAGCAATGATATGGTCTGCTTGTACCCCAGATTCTTTCAGATAGCCCTGAAATATCTGCATAAGCGTGGATTTGCCACATCGTCTGATACCTGTTACAATCTTTATAATGTCTTTATCTTTAAATTCCTTCAAAGTTTGAAGATACTCGTCTCTAAGTATTATCTTATTCATATAATCCTCCTGTTTTGCGAAACAAAATCCGAGTCCTATGATGAGGAGAGGATTTACCTTCTTTCTTATGAATCTATTTTCGATGACTAATTTATTTTTTATTTGCTGTATTCATTATATCCAAAAACTTGTTTATTTTCAATAGTTATTGGATTTCATTCCAAAAACTATTCTTTTATTGTTTTTTCTTGGATACCATTATTATATTCAATATTTCCAGATACAATTCCAGAAAACGTAAGCGATGTATAATCGCACGGTTTGTCGCCACCAACATTTCATTAGATAATCACTTCAGGAGTGAGTATCTCTCCGAATCAGCTGTATTTGTAGTTGGAGCCGTTTGCTCTAACTGTGATTGATTCCGGTTGAATTCACTCTGAATAACCTTTAGGAGTGAATTACTATGAGTTCAAAAAGACTGCACTACTCTGATTTCGCTTTAACCTATGAATTCCTCTACGGAATTCTGACTCGATTCATAATAATCGGTCACCGAAAAGTTTTGCCTTCGGCAATGGTTATGGAGGTAGTTGGATTTATTAGACAATATGTAATGACCTCCACATTGTAGGTTCGTGGATTTACCTGTATACTAAAGATTGTCAAAGTCAATGGTAACAGGGATTACCGCATACAAAGGGAGGTCATCAAATGAATTATAACACAGTTTACGTAGGAATGGATGTACACAAAGAAAGTTTTACATTTTGTGCGTACACAATCGATGCAGAGAAAGGTTCCCACTTCCAGAGAACAGAAGCTGATTACAAAAATGTTCTGAAATATCTGGAGTTTCTTCGTACCGTCTACGGAAACGATGCTAACTTTATATGCGGTTATGAGGCGGGTTGCCTCGGTTATACTTTATATCATCAATTAATAGAGCATCATGTTAACTGTGTGATACTTGCGCCAACAACGATGCTTGAGCAGTGCAGCAGAAGAAGAATTAAGACTGATCGGCGTGATGCTGAAATCATTGCCAAATGTCTGGCACAGCATAATTACAGTCCTGTTCATATCCCTACAGCAACGGACGAGGAAACAAAAGAATTCCTCCGTATGAGGGATGATCATAAACTGGCACTGAAAAAGGTCAAGCAGCAGATTCTTGCATTTTGTCTTCGCCACAACTATCGCTATGATGGAAACAGTCATTGGACAGCAGCGCACATCAAATGGCTTAAGTCATTAAAGCCTGAGGCACTTTATAAGGAAATCCTCGACGAATATCTGCTGACCTATACTACCCTTAGCGATAAGCTTGAACGGTTGGATAAACGCATTGAGGAGCTTGCCTCCAAGGATGAATACAGAGAATCGGTTAAGAAACTCTGTTGTTTCATCGGTATCAAGACTCACACCGCATTATCTGTTCTGATTGAGGTTGGCGATTTTCAGCGTTTTGCTTCTGCACAGAAATTTGCTTCCTACCTGGGACTTGTACCGGGTGAGGATTCCAGCGGTGATGAACAGACAAGGCTTGGCATTACCAAAGCCGGAAATCGTCATGTGCGTATGCTCCTTACAGAAGCTTCCCAGTGCTATGCCCGTGGTCAGATAGGATTCAAATCAAAGGAACTGAAATCACGTCAAGCCGGTAATTCACCACAGGTTATTGCTTATGCAGATAAAGCCAATGAACGCTTAAGACGCCGATACTACAAAATGGTTCTTGGAAAAAGTAAGAAACACAATGTAGCTAAAACAGCGATTGCGCGTGAGCTTGCCTGTTTCATGTGGGGCATGATGACTGATCATATCACCTGATACAGGTATAACATCGTGCTGCCGATATCAAGACCAGGCCGCTGCCAGCGGTGCTTCGCAGCCTTGACATCATCATCCCGCTGTTATAGCAGGTAATCAAGCAGATGTAAGATGGCTTGCGCCACATACATCTGGCCAGTAACTAAAGTAACAACTGAAGACATCCTGAAAGGGCTTCGGCCATTTCAAGGTTCGAGCTATCTGCGATAAATCTATGTTGGCACAGAGAAATCTGTGATCCACGCAATTAGACGGTAGAGCTCACGGCGGACCATTGACCTGTCGGTAACCAATCCACGTATATCAGAGTGGCCAATGCCGGGAACTGATACTCCGAGGCTCTTTCCGGGTGCCTTCAGACAACTAAATAAAGTTTTGTGGTGATTTCTGTTAACTTGTACTTGACAAGAGGTCATTACATATCAGATTTTACTTCTAAGGAAGTCTTAAAGTATAACCATAATTAAATATAAACAATCACAATGCCTGTCTCCGATGATTTATTATCATAATATGAAAATATTTTTCCCCATGCATAATCATATTCTATTCCTGTAATACTTTCATTACTTGGAATTCCTAATTCATTTTTCAAAAAATCATTATTATGTTTTCTTAATTCTTTCAGAATATCATCATTCATTGTTTGATAATTCATTTTGTACTTCTCTTCAGCATTACTTAATTCAACTTTTGATATTATCTTATTATCACAAAAAATAGTAGTCCAGAACTTTTCTTTATTTAATTCCATTGGCTCCTTGGATATATATACTTTTCCAGTATTAAATTTTATTACATTGAATTCATCTGCATTTAATATATCAATACTCGTCTTTGGTTCAATAATATATCTTCCCAATTTAATTTTCCCATTTTTCATAGCATTTCTCCTACTTAATTTCATTCATCATACCGAAATATTCCTCTAGTGATATTTTAGTATTTGTTAAACTAATCGTTTGATTATCTAATTTTTCCAGTACTCCATTAGCACAATTAAAATCAAAATTAGGGTCAAATCTTTGCGTTAATCCTCCTTGACCAAATTGCGGATTATTCAAAGCGACTCCATCTGCCACATTTAGTTCTCCATGAACTTTGTAAGGAGTTAACTTACTTCTGTATTCTGCATAAGCCATTCCTTTTTCATAATATGGTTTTACTTGCAATCCTCCAAAGACCTTTTGAGCATCATTGCCTATAGTCTGCGCTACTTCTGATGTTGTAGAATACCCCGTTGGGAATGGTTCGCCCATATAGATTATATCACCATCATGTAATGTTATATTCGTATAGGCATCCACACCAGTATAGGGATAACTACCTTGCCAAGCGGACGCTACTTCTGATGGATTACAACTTTCCCAACACACATTTTCTTTCCCATATGTATCCCTATAATAATTATACCAATCCATTTCTGTAACATCATCTATTGTTGTACTTCCACCCTTAAATCTACTGGCTTCTATCAACTATATTTCTGTTATATATTTACTTGGTATTACATCAGCTAACCATACCTTTTCATTTCCAAAATAAAAAAGTATTCCATCTTCCCAAGCTCTTTTCGCATCAATTTGCAAAACACATGGTTTATTATCACGTCTTAATCCAACACTCTGTGCTGTACTAATATCTTGTGACAAATGAACATATTGTCTTCCTTGAGGTAATAGACCATTAATTTTTATACTTGATAAAAATCTTCTAGCCGTACCATGATATAAAATATCTGGAGGTATCATTTTTTCTTTCTTTATGTGCATCGGAATTGAATGACCATAAAATGCTCTGATTTTTCCACCGCTTATTTCATGTCTCTTCTTCTCTGATTTATCTATCATAACTAATAAATCGTCTTCTGATGTACCTATCCATTTCATATCCTTATTCAGAGCATCCACTAATTGTTCTACTGACACCCAACCTTCTTCATCCATCTCCAACTCATATTCCCAAGGTGCATGACGAAGTGCATACGATACTTCTTTGCTTAATTCTTCATAATTAATCATCTGCTTCTTCCTCATCTATCATTTCCTGTATTGCTTCCTTAAACCATTCCCAGAAAGTATTATACTCTTTTCTCTGTTCATATCCAGCACTTGCAAAATCATGAATAATTTGGACTTTACTATTTTTTTTAATATCAAAACAAGCTATATCATCACTATCATCTCTTCTAGCAAAAGGAACAAGTTCTCTATCTGGATAACGTTCCTTTAATCCTTTAATTCTTTTTTCAACCTGTTCTTTGCTCATTAAGTACCAAAAATCAAAGTCCACCAGATTTAGTTCAACAATTTTTAAAAACTCTTTGGGATAATTAAATTCTTGATATACTTTACTTACATCATATATTTCCATGTTTGCCTCCTACTTTATTGTATCCATATCAAACGCTCCAAATGGATTACTATTTCTAAAAGATGCCTTTTGTTTTCCAACTCTTAGACTAATTGCATCGCCCCATGTAACAGGAACACCTTTCTTAGTTGTAAATCTCTCGATATATTCCTCAGGTAAAATATCATTATATCCATGCACATTAGCTTTAACATTAATACCAGCTTCTCTTGCAGATACAACACGTGTATTATCTATTGTTGTATATATTCCATCAGGCATTTCTACCACATCAATCGGGTCACCCTTCCACCCATTCTTCTTCATGCTATCTATAATCTCACTTGAACCATTTACAGACGATTGACTATATCTTATTTCTTTAGGATTAATTGTCTTACTTCCACCCTCACAAGTAATACTTCTTTCAGACTCCACCCGTCCTTTGCTAGTAGACATACCCCTATTCTTTCCATCTGCTTTTGACGATGACTTTCCACCCTCAAAAACTGACCGCAAAACAAATGATGTTATTGCACACTCTGCCCAGGTCTTGGCTACATCTCCGCCTGTTATTGCTTTATCATATTTGTTTTCATGATATATGTATGTAGATGTACTTATTGTTACCCTCCAATTATTTTAGCGTATCTTACTCTAAGTCTGCCGGTGGGAGGCTTAGTTGTGATGCTCATTTTTAAATTTTCGAACTTTATCACACCACTCATCAATTAATTGACGAAGTTCTTTTGTATCAACTTCACACCAATTCCCCATAGCATCCTCTGCCAGATTATCATATACTTTAGTCGTTTTAGGACTTATTTCCGAACAACATACATTTCCATTTACTTCTTCATATTCACTTTCCCCTGACAGTACTCTATCAAAAGCTGATTTAATCCATTCTTCAAAAGGCGATACATCTGATTCCAAAAAAGTAGATAATATTTCATATTTATTCTCTTTAAACTCTATTAATAATCTTTCTTTTTTTCCAATTTGTATTGTTTTATAAAATCTCAATATCATAATTTCTACAATCTTTCCTCCACATTAGTATACCGGATATGCTGAAATAATTTTTTCATTTTTGTCCAAAAACATTTCAATTTCCATTCCACTACTTGTTAGACCTGAATATGTATTCCCACGAATATATACTCGATTCTGATAAGCTTCATTTATACTATCAACAACTTCTTGTGGGCTCATACTTTTCAAATAAAATGTCGAAAATCCTCCATTTGCAGTCTTCGGTATGCCACCCATTAAAATGTTCATTTAGAGTAGCAGGATATATACCCTCTCCTTTGTTTGCCAGATATGGATCTTTCTCTACTTGGTAAAGACAGTTAGGGTTGTGGTCAAAGCAAAAGGAAGTGGGGTATTCTTATGTGGAGACATAATAAATTTTATTTTAGGAATTCATTTGATTTTATCAAATACTCCTTCATTAAAGAAACTCTTCTACCATCCAATTCTCCAGTATCAATCTCAACATCAAATTTAAAAACAAACCGATTAGCAATTTCATCCTCCAATGTTTTTAATTCCTCTTTATCAGTATGCTCACATAAAAATTTCAACCATTCTTTAGCTTCTTCCTGATTCTGATTCAATAAGTAGTCCTTTTTTTCAGTTCTCATTAATTCAATTGTGGTTATTAACTCATTTAAAATATTTATTAACTCGTTATGACTTTTTTTATCTATAATATTCATGTTATCCTCACTTCCATTGCATAGGTGTTATTTCTATCCAATCTGATGGTACTGCTTTATAATCAATATATACTTGATGCGCACCGCCATATAATCCCATTCCTTGACTTCCAACCTCACCTTCCAAGCCAGATAGTGTCGCCCCTTCTGGAATAGTCATTTTATATAATGTGGAGGCATCATTACAAAATTCTTGTTTAATTGCAGTATCAACACGCCATTGATATTCCGTAGCAGGTGGTGGGTCTAAGCTCCAAAATCCACCATTCTTTCCACCAACTCTATACAGGGTTGTTCCACCCCCATATGTTACTGAATTTGATTTTCCACCTGCAAAGGAATTCAACACATTCCTTTCCCACGAAGACCCTTCAGGTAAAATAGGAGCTTCTACATTCTTAATAGTCTTACTACCACTCTGGTATGCTAAACACATAGGAATCAAAGCAGTCTTTTTCTATCTATTGCTTTTCTTTTATTCCTATTTCACAATTATCCTGTAATAGATAGAGGTGTGCGTCACCACTCTTGAAGCACTTGTGACTTCGTTCATTGAGACTGCTCCCTCTGCTTTGCAGGATTTTGCGTATTAGCTGGATGTTGGCAGCATATGTGCTGTACTTCGTATATCTAACCAGATTGTTACCCGCATTGAAGTGAGGATTCTATCTACTTATAATTCATAAAAGAAAGGATTTCAATTATGTACATCGTAGGCATTGATATTGGCAAAAATCATCATGAAGCATCCATTGTTTCACCTGAAGGCAAACAAATCGGTCCTTCTCTTCGCTTTGCAACTACACACAAAGGTGCAGATTCTCTTATGAGCTTTATCTTTAAAAACATCGGTAATTCCCCTTGTGTATTTGGCATGGAAGCTACAGGTCATTACTGGTATCCCATTTATTCATTTCTAAAAGCAAAAGGATATACTATCTATGTAATCAATCCTATCCAGTCTGATTCTTTGAGAAAAATGTATATACGACAAACCAAAAACGACTCAATTGACTCTTTTTTGATTGCAGAAGTGATACGTTTCGGTCAGTTTGGGACTACTTCCATGGGCATTCTGGAAAAGTATCTCACCCCTGAGAATATTGAGAATGCACCAATAGATGAGCTCTTTGAAATCACAAAAGATAAGAGCCACAACCGACTTACCAAAGCTAAAGCCATTTCCATCAAAGAAGCTGCAGCTGATACCTTTGGTATTAAGATAGCACAGGATGCTTTCTCTTTCCAGTTAAAACAGCTCATTGACAGAATGAATTTTCTTGATAAGCAGATTGAAGCTCTTGACTGCCAGATTCTTGAGTACTACGAGAAGTTTGATTGTTATCTTCATACCATTCCCGGAATAGGCATGATTGCTGCTGCAACCATTCTTGCTGAAATCGGTGATATAAACAGATTTAAGAGTTCATCTGCCTTAGTTGCCTTTGCAGGTATTGATCCAACTGTACGACAATCCGGTGAATTTAGCAGCACTCATAATCACATGTCCAAACGGGGTTCACCTTACTTACGGCATGCCATTTTTCTCGCTGCAACTACCCGTTCTTTCCATAACAGTCCGTTGAATGCATATTACAAAAAGAAACGTGACCAAGGTAAACATCACTTAACTGCCACAGGAGCTGTAGCAAGACTATGATTTAAGCCTGCCTGTGGGGAGGCTTAGTTGTGATGCTCATTTTTGCTTCCATATTATATTCACGTTTTCCTGCTAAACACTCTAAGAAATACATCCACTCATCTTTGCTAACCTCTTCTTCGCCACTGGCATAATGTTTTAATGTAAAAAAAGCATCTGTTATCAGTTCCTCATCTGAGTCATATATTTTTTCACAATCAAAATCGTCAATTAAATATTCCATTAATACATTTTTATCTATATCACCTTTTACTACTTTTTCTATTATTTTTTCCATTTCATTATGATACATATCAACCTCCTAACTAATGTCCCTTGTTTATCAATTGTCCCGATGAAATTCTTACAGCATCAAAGTCTCTGTGAATAATATATCCCCTGGCATCTGTAACTTCATGAATCAAATATTTTGTTCCTAATTCATCACTATATTTATATACAACAGAAGTTCCTCCTTCAGTAGATGCACGGGAACTCATTATCCTTTTATTCAACAGTGAAAAATCTTCTCCTCTAGCTTCAACCTGTCCAATTTTATCTATTGTGGCTTTATCTGTATAAAATTTTCCATTTCGATTTTCAATATTAGTCAGAAAATCTGCTGTAGTATCATATTTTCCACGACTTCCCATAGCTGGTCTCACAAGTAATACTACTTTCAGACTACCCCCGACCTTTGCTAGTAGACATAACCCTATTCTTTCCATCTGCTTTGGGTGATGACTTTCCACCCTCAAAAACTGACCGCAAAACAAATGATGTTATTGCACACTCTGCCCAGGTCTTGGCTACATCTCCGCCTGTTATTGCTTTATCATATTTGTTTTCATGATATATGTATGTAGATGTACTTATTGTTACCCTCCAATTATTTTAGCGTATCTTACTCTAAGTCTGCCGGTGGGAGGCTTAGTTGTGATGCTCATTTTTAAATTTTCGAACTTTATCACACCACTCATCAATTAATTGACGAAGTTCTTTTGTATCAACTTCACACCAATTCCCCATAGCATCCTCTGCCAGATTATCATATACTTTAGTCGTTTTAGGACTTATTTCCGAACAACATACATTTCCATTTACTTCTTCATATTCACTTTCCCCTGACAGTACTCTATCAAAACCTGATTTAATCCATTTTTCAAAGGGCAATACATCGCATGACATAAAAGTTGTCAACAACTGATATTTCTCATCAAATATGATACTTATATCCTCAATACCATTTTTTAATTTATATTCTTCTATTCTGTATTTCATTTCTATTCCTCCGGAAATGCTGAAATAATTTTACCACTTTGATCCAAAAACATATCTATTTTCATACCATTATTAGCTACTCCCTGATATGTATTTCTTGTGCCATGAAAACAATGCGTTCTGAGTCTGTGAAGGACAATATTCAGTTTTGATTTTTGATGTCCTTAAGTGCACCCAGAAGGCAAATTTCGTCCTAGAAGTGTCTCTAAATTAATCTTCATAGATAAATCGCCTTTGGCGAGAATCATTCCGATTAATTTAAAGATCGTGGTTGATTTTTTAGGTGGTGGGCATCCTCACGTGGAGACATAATACATATTATTCAAAAACAATTTGAACCGTATTTTCATTCATATTTCTCTGAACTTCCTGTATTATACTCTCAATTTGCTCTTCTAGAAGTTCTTCATGCTCATGTGGGGGCTCCCAAAATTTCATTGTATCTCTATATACCACAAACTTTTTGCCTACAAGCATTTCTCCTTCTGCTTTTACAACATATCCGTTCCCCAGATCAATTTTTACGTAATTCATACTACCTGTTATTTTCATGTTTTTCTACCTCTAGATAATAATTTTTCCTTGCTGGATTTTTCTAATTTCTAAATGGTCTTATATGTACTCAGAGGGAAAATCATCCCTAAGGCATGCAATCTTCCTTGCTGCAACCACCTGTCCTTTTCACAACAGTCCTTTAAATGCCTATTACAAAAAGAAGCGTGAACAGGGCAAACACCATCTGACTGCCACTGGCGCAGTAGCAAGAAAGCTTACCACCGTAATCTATGCTGTATTGCGAGATGGTAAGCCTTATGAGCCTAAAAGTTTTTGTTAATGTCTGGTAGTAAGACTAGGATTTAAGCCTGCCGGTGG
>ENA-OPNF01000215-OPNF01000215.1-human-gut-metagenome-genome-assembly--contig:-NODE-215-length-19261-cov-3.218525_pt1 | contig 19261 bp, 13 predicted proteins | sample MGYA00241534_ERZ501765 | MGnify/ENA primary metagenome ERZ501765 (study PRJEB25962, sample SAMEA2042567) | human gut metagenome | biome: human gut; feature: human-associated habitat; material: faeces... | reverse complement strand
CGCCACTTAAAGTGACGCTTTTGTAAAAATCTATACACTGATATCGTAAAAATATCTTATATACCACATAATTATGTATATCTCATGTGTAGATGCAACTGGCTGCCGTCTGATCGTCTCCCCTGATGTAAAAATCTCTTAGGCCCTATAGCTTTGCGTCACAAAATTTCTCTTGTTTTGCCGAGTATTCAATTGTACGTGACGAATCACGCAAATTCCCCTCAGATATGTTTATTTTATCATATGGCTGGCAGCTATACAATAACAATATGTCAATATCCCTACAACTGTATTTAATATATCTTCTTCACATCATCCACCCGGTAAAGCCTCTTAAACCCCTCAAGATCCTTCTCCGACTGTATCACCATCACACCCACAAAGCTGCCGTCCTCTCTGCTCCTGAATCCGGCAACCTGTTCCCCAGTGCATATGGAACATCTGATGACGGCCTCGTGCTTTGCCTCGTCATATGGGAACAGTTCCGCGTTCCCCTTGTGTTTTGACTTTAATTTTGAAATAAAACTCTTTCCAGTCACTATATCCACCTCTATACATACCATGTAAACAACTGACAATATACATTCTGAACCATCATCTTATCATTGTGCCGACACTACGCCTCGATCTGGCCCAGTATATACGGATCCTTGATCTTATTGTCCTCGGCAAAGAACAGTATCTTCGTGAGCACCTCCGATGTCTTTGGATCGTCATCCACAAATGGCAGGAATATTCTGCCCCGCCTCTGGGAGTGTACAGGGAGTACATTTATCATAGGGCCTGCCTCCTGATGCACCACTCCGCTTCCAAGGTGGACTGTGTAATTGGCACGCTTGCCCTCTATCACTGCATGATTCTTTGTAAATGTGACATTTGTCAGTCTGAAAAGTGGCATGGTGAATTCTGCTATCGCCTTTCGCATCTCAACAGTTGAGTGTGAAGTCTCAGGATCCACGCCTCCGGCATGTGCCACGGAAACCGCCATGTCCACATCCCTCATGACCTCAGAGAATATGATATCCGGGATGTCCTTGATCCGCATCTCCTTGCCAGTCTTTCTATCAGAGAACACCACCCATTCGAGGGTCGGTGACTCTATATCCGCAGGTGAGAACCAGTCTGCAAGAGCGTAGATCTGCGCTACTATATTCTCCTTGTAGTACACTTTCTGAAGACCGTCCTCTATATCAGCTACCCAGTGTCTTGACTTCAGGCAGCCGAGTGTCTTCTTCGGCTGGATCTGATTGCCCGCGTATCTGAGAGAATGCTCCATGTTCATCTCCTCTTCGGTCTTCACGTAGAGTTCTCTGAACACCTGCTTGAACGGCTGAACGATCTTGTTGTCAAATACATACTTCTGTATATCGTGCCACTTGCCAACCATGTACATGTGAAATGGATGTGCTACTGTGAGTCTGGTGTCGTCTGACAGCTCTATGTGCCTTACAGTCTGAGCACAATTCTCTGATGGCTGTACAATATCGCCGTCAGTAGATTTCTGCCCACCCGATGTCTGATCACATTCATCACCAATAGACGTTGCCACAAATGTATTGAATCCATCCTCAGCAGCAAATCCCAGCACAACATTCTTGCTATCATCAAGTTCATTTATCCCTGACATAATACTGTCAGCCGCATTATCAAGCTCTGCCTTCACGCCATCCGGCTCCGACACCTTGAACACCAGCGCAGCTACCATGTCATGTATAACAGGATTCTCCAGCATGCCCCTGATCTCAGCCCAGGTGTATTCCTCCTGACTCTCCATCGCATCCTCAAGCATCGCCTTTGTACGCCTTGACTGCTCCGCCATCTGCTTCTTGGCATCCATCAGAGCCAATACATACTCATCCTTCTTGATCTTTGCCGGAACGGACTTTAACTGTTTGCCGTTCTTCTCACAGATGACAGCGCATTTGCCGCCGTCATCCATCTCAAGCCATACGGTCACTTCTCCGACCTCATGCGGCTGAAAATATTCTGTCATGCCCTGAACTACAAGGCTTTCCATACGTAGGGTAAGTCTCGTCACGTCCTGATATCCGGCATTGATCGCCATATTGCGCATAGCTGTAGAAACTGCTGCCGCCTCGCTGGCTCTCCTCTGTGCTCCGAACTGCCTGCTCTCCTTCTTGAACTTCTGAAGGAACATGTACCTGTCCTTTATCTGCTCCTCATTCTCTATCGGCAGGATTCCCACCGCCATGAGCAGATCTTTGTTTCTCTTTGCCTCGATCTCAGCCATCAGCTCGGGCTCATCATATTTGCCAAGCGCCGCATCCGCATATTTTCTCGCTCTGGTGTGCTTTGCACCGTCTGAAATGTATTTCGCCGCCTTGTATATAAGCTGGAAACGCTTGTCACCCAATCTGTCATAGACCTCGGTGAACCACGTCCTGTCAAATGCCCCGTCGTTCAGCTCATCCACCTCAAGCGGTGTAAATCTCGCTATCATAGCCTTTCTCTTGTCATCAAATGACTCGTTCATGTGCGCCATGAAGTAATAGCATCCCGCAGTAAATCCATCCCATCCAAGATACTCTCCAACTATATCTATCCACTCCGGAGAATACATAGCCGCCTCTATAAGCCTGGCATCACTTATATCCGTACCTGTAAGATAGGCCTTCAAAGTCTCCGCACTGTCATTTGCATCAGGCACACACGCCTGAAGAAGATGAGACATACTGTTCTTCTTGCTGACCTTCTGACGATTATAGTAATAACCGGTATTGAAATACGTTGATCTCTCCAACGTCTCCTTGCCTAGGGCTGACAGTATCCTGACAAAATACTCCGCTCCGAATATTCTTGTAAGCCCGTATATATATGGAGAGAATTCTGTCTCCGTGTCTCCCCTTGTGAGCTCTGCAGAAAGCACAAGCTCTGACATATCAGTGTACAGCTTCTTAGCTATATCCAGCCTTTTCTCGTCCGTCTCTGAGAACTCTCCTTCCGGACTGTGAAGAAGTATCTGCCGCACACTTCTCAGCCTTTCACGCTCCGTATATCCCCACTCATAGCCTCTGGTCTGCACCTTCCTGTTACGCTCCGTTATAAAACGCATCACGTCAGATACACATTTGAGGCCCCTATCCAGGGAATTCCCCTCAAATGCCATCTTGTACATATAATCCCTGGATATAATACCACGGCTGTATGCGGCAATATAGTTCAGGAGACCAGGAACCGACATTACACTTCCTGTGTGTACCCAGTAATATGAATTTCTATCATTTACAACGTCTGAAGGTATATTAAAGTTATGACACTTTGCAAGGGCATAGTTGTATGGGAACAAATGCCTGAAATCCTCTTCATTCTGCCTTGCCTCGTCAGAATCCTCTTTTACGTCCAATATATCGCTGTCACCATCGATTGCAAGCCACCTTGTTATTATCATGATCTGCTCATTTGTGAGCACACTTCTGTGATATACCTTTGAATCATCACCAGATATACTGCTGCCACCTTTATTCCCGCCAAATGTATATATGAGCTCATCACTTCTTCCCAGCAGATAGTCTGCTGCCACAACGGCAAGTCTCATCTTGTCACTATCCATCACATATCTTCTATACAGGAATCCAATTACAGCTCTGACAATGGCAAGATATCCGAATGCTGGACATTCTTCTCTATATATATTTCCAAACATATCCGCCATAAAGGTCTCGCAGTACTTCTTGAAATCCTGTTTGTCACTGTTGTAGCCATTCAGATACACGTAGAGCTGCATGCACATATACGGAGTCTGAATATTTTTCTCGTAGAAATCTACCCACAATTCCTCACATGCCACCTTGTCACGGCTCACATATATGTTCCCACCTGACTCACCAAGCAGACCGATCTCTCCGTCAGCCATCTCATACTCATCATTTTTGTGCTCATCCACAAATGCATCAAATTTTCTTAATATATTTATAACTTCTGAATCAGATGTCGTGTCTTTCTTTTTAGGCACAATCTTTGATTTGAGTTTTGCAAATGCACCCTCGCTCTTGGCAGTCTTGCACAGATTATCATTTGCAATCCCGCTTTCAGGGAAATACTTTTTGTACAGCTCAAGGCACTCAGCCAGATAACTCTTGTCAAATATTGGCTCATAGTACGCATTTACATCATAAAGTCCATATCCCTCATCTGCACCAGCCCGGTCTGTGCCAACATTTTTAATCTCACGTATAAGAATCTGCTCCTTAGTTGTAACACTGGATCTTCCATTCGCAGACTCCCTCTGCATAGCGTCTATATGACCAACACAATCTGCAAAAAGTTTCTGCCTGTTCTCATCATTTTTGAGCTGGAGCAGCAGGTCAAGTCCCGCTGTTCTCTTCTCCTCCTTGGCATCTGTGAGAAGTCTTCCGATGAGATCATCCATGTCATCACCATCAAGCTTATATAATATAGACAGTACAGTCTCCCTTATGTCTGACTTCTTGTACTTGAGCATATTCTCAAGCTGTACATAATTCTCCGGCGAAAGCTTCATATCCTTAACGATCATCGCCGCCTTGTTTCTGGTATATGTCTCCTTGTCGGCAACCGCATCCACCAGTATGGCACGCTGTCTGTCATTTGCCGGCTGCCTTACAAGCAGAAGCAGAAGCGCATCTCTGCTGTACCTTGCGGAATCTATCTCAGGAACCATCTCCGCTATGTAAGTGATCTTGTCCTCATCCCTGAGAGCACTTGCACAGACCGCAAGTCTCATGATGATTGCGGATCTGTCCAGATATTCGGCATTCCATGGAAATACACACGGATCAAACTCAAGCCTCTTCTTTGGCATGCGCTCAAGTATGCCCATGAGGATATCGTACATCTCCTGACATTCTTTCCTACTGTCAAAATATTTGTCCACCTCGGCAAATGTCATTTTCTTAAGTTCATTGTTGTACGATCTGCCGTCTTTATATATGAGACTATTCATATAAGGCTGGTAATCCGACATAAAGCTTGGCATGATGACCGCCATGGTGTCCATCTCGTCTGGGAATCTCTTGATAAATTCCTTTGCAACGCTGTGTGTGTACACCTTTCCCAGACTCATTGCCCTGATATATGTGCCAAATACCAGTCTTTGGTGTCTGCTGCCATCAAGCGCCAGCTTGTTCATCACATGGCATGCCTCGTCCACATCAAAGAAACCATAGCTCCACAGCGCAAGATAGATCTGCATGGCATCCTCGCCGGATAAAGCTTCACGCCTTGCATTTTCATCATTCAGATATGTATCTATAAGAAGCAGCTGCTTCTTCTGTATACGGTCAAGCTTGCTCTCCTCGTCAGTCACAAGTCCTGTCCAGGTGGCTACAGCCCTCATGACAGATGAGAATCTCAGAAGATCATTCTCCTTTATCACATGGAACAGAGTCATAAATGCACCTGCCGTTCCATAATCCATATTCTCACATATCGCCTGCCTAAGCCCCTCCTGAAGCTTTGCTGCAACGAGCAGCTTGCCTACAGCCTCATGGAGCCTTGTGTTGGAGCTCATATATATTCCCCTGAGGATATTGGTCGTGAGCCTTGTCTGCGCACTCTCACCGAACATGATGTCCATGAGCACTTCCTCAAGCTCTGCATTCCCCCTGTCGAGCTCCGCCTGTATCCAATATTCAGATACTATTCTATACCCATTGCTGCTGCCATCCCTGTAATAGCACAATATATCCTGCGGCAATTTCTCCCTGTAGAGAGATACTATGTCGCATCCGTATATCCCCATGGAGTGATATTCATTCATGATCCTGAAATATCTGTCAAGAAATGCCCCATACCTCTTCGTACGCATGGTTCTTCTGTAATAATATTGGCTTGTCTGCCACTTGATTATGCTGTCTATAGAAGTGTAGAAATCCTCCATCAGATGATCCGGCACCCACCCTGGCAAATGCTTCAGCTCCCTCCTGAAGAATTCAGAAGGAACATTCTTTTCATTCTCAAGAAATGTCTCAAGTCTCTTGCCGATCGTTGACTCTTTTACATCTCCATAGTAATTATCCATCTCCTTAAGAAGCTTCTGCGCATCCGCACTGTAGCTCTTTCTGAGCTTCGTGGAATTCTCGTCAAATGCCTCTCTCACTTCATCTGCGATCTTCTTCTGCTCCTCAAGCTCAAACCTTGTCTTCTTGTCCACCGCCATTGTAACCCCTTTCTTTATGTTCTACCACATTCTGCCCGCCAGCATTGTGAGGCGGATAAATGTGATCTCATCCCCTTCGTTAAACTTCTCTTCCCTGTCCAGCTCCGTTAATTCATCCATACCGCGGAACACTCTGAACAGCCCATCCTCAAATCCTTGAATGGCTGTCTTCACTGCTTCATCCACATCCGGTTTCTTCTCCCCATAGACGATCCCGAACGCTATCTTTCCTATTCTTCCCATATCATCGATCTGTTCATCTGTCAACACTGCATCGCCGCGATCCATGCGGGATATGTACTGTGCTACGCAGATCTTTACTGTCTCTGTTATGAGTTCCCGCAGCGTGCTCGGTGCTGTGTCATATTCAAATGGGACCTTGTGCACTGTGTCCTTCCGCTTGCCAAGCTGTTTTATGTTCATGTATAAAGTCATGTGATTCCCCCCGAAAGTTTTACTTAGTGTCCGTTAAGCCACATTCGCATTTGCATTTATCTGGTCTATTACCTTCTTTATACCCATCCATACAGACGCGTTAAATATATCCGTTATACTTCCCCTGTCTGTAAATGGCGACTCCATCAGCACTGACATATCCTTTATCATTCCATTGTGTACCACATACTCAACTATCTGATTGACAAAGTATATCTGCCTGCTGTCATAATTTGTTTCATTCAGATATTCACTAAACGCCTCCTTTGCAGCGTTCATATCAAGCCCTACTATCTCACGGACAAATTCACCAAGAGGCTTGTCACCGATCTCACCCTCATAATCCTTTCTCGTTCCGATCTCATTCCAAAGGATATCCTCAAGTGCCTTCACATCCCCAGTAGTAAGTGGCTTATTTGTCTTGAGTTTTGCAATTACAATATTATCCTGATGCTGTTTTATATAGAATTCAGCCTTTGCTTTATAATTCTTCAGATCATCGTTCTCAAGTTCTGATTCATGCCAGTCAGTAGATAGGATATCATCATCAAAGTTAGTGTCGTATGTTTGTACTGTGCTTTTTATAAAGCTCATGATATCCCTAAGTCCTGTCCTTATCTCTTCGAACTCTATAATTCCAGCACCATCTACATAGCTATCCGACAATACTTTATCTATGATTTCTTTTCTGCAATCAATCTCATCAATATGTTTTCCTATAAGTCTTGAAAGTGCATTAGCCCTTTTTATAAGATCTCTCTTTGCTCTCTCGTCATTCTTTCCCGCCACATGTGCAAGCTCCAAGCCATATATAAGCGCATCAAATCTCAAAGCACTCGGCTCATCACCATCTGCCATAATATAAGGCGATACTTCTTCCTTTACGACATTGACATCAGGGAACGTTATATTCTGGTAGTTTACTTCATCCGAGTATTTATCCAGATATCTCAGATGCTGCTTTACTATAAAATTATCCCTGTTATCCCTCGACAATCTCTGCACTTCACTGCTCATGTCAGATATCAGTTTTTCCAAGAAGAAATTCACCCTGTCGTCCCTATCAGTAAGTGACTGCAGCTTATACGCTATCTCAAATCTTCTCTGGAATATCGCCCCCTGTATAGGCATCACATTTACAGCCTCTTTGCCCTTTTTCTTTACCCTGAAGAACTCAAAGTTACTACAGAAATCAAATATATAGAACAATTTTTTATCTTTGCCGTCCAGCAGTCCTTCGCAAAGTCTGGTTCCCCTTCCTATCATCTGCCAGAATTTTGCCTTACTCATTACCTTCTTGAAAAATACCAGATTGAGTATCTCTGGAACATCTATTCCCGTATCAAGCATGTCAACTGATATGGCTATCTGCGGCAGTTTCTTAGGATCCGAAAAATCATCTATTGCTTTCTGCGCAAATTTTGTCTGATTATCTATAACTTCCGCGTACCCAACAAGATGCGGATATTCCTCATTGAAAACCTCAAATATCTTCTCTGCGTGAGTATGATTCTTTGCAAATATTATTGTTTTTCCTATCTTCTGCCCGTAATCTATCTTGATTCCCTTATCCATAAATACACGTAAGACTTTTCTTATTGTATCCTTGTTGAATAACCAGGAATTAAGCGCAGCGGACTCTATCTTATCCGGTACATCCCCAGACTCTGTCACAAATGTTTTCTCATACTCTTCCTTATCTGCGTCCGAAAGTTCTTCATATACAATTCCCTCATCAAGGAACTTTACCTTGCTCTCAATTGTCATATAATCAACAAGATATTCATCCTCAACAGCCTGTGCAAGATCATAGCCATATGTAGGAACTCCATTTGCAAGTTCAAATATATCATAAGTATTCTTGTCCACTTCATCCTTCGGTGTCGCCGTAAGTCCCACAAGCGGTGCATCAAAATAAGTGAATATATCTTTATACTTGTTATATATTGACCTGTGCGCCTCATCACATATGATAAGATCAAAATGTCCACAGGTAAATATTCTTCCATCCTTGTCACTCGCACTGTCAACGCATCCGATCATGGTCTGGTATGTGGAAAATACACACCTTGCATTATAATTATTCTTCTCCTCCACCAGATTCGTGCAGGACAAATCAGGTAGCATATTCACAAAACTACGCTTAGCCTGCGTGACAAGTGAATTTCTATCTGCCAGAAATAGAATATTCTTCACCCATCCGGCATTTATCAGTATCTTACAAAGTGCTATCACCGTTCGTGTCTTACCAGAACCTGTAGCCATGACAAGTAATGCTTTTCTTCTGTTCTTCTGATCAAATGCATCGCACACGGCTTTTATTGCCGCTTCCTGGTAATAACGTCCGGCAATTGCCTTATCCACTGTTACATTTCTGAGACTTGTCCTCATGGACCTCAGATTAAACCACTTCTCCAGATCCCTCTTGGAGTAAATGCACGAACACTTTCTCTCTGGATATTGTCCATCAATAATATGTGTCTCAAACCCATTTGTAAGGAAGATAACAGGTCTTCTGCCATACTTTCTCTCAATGCTGTCAGCATACTCCTTCGCCTGATATCTGCCTGCCTCAACTCCGACACATGTCTTCTTCGCCTCTATAATAGCAAGTGGTCTCTGTGTATCATCATAAAGCACATAGTCCACCCGTCCATTTCCTGACCTGCTAGGAACACCATCAACATCAACTTCATCGATCCAGTCTGATCCCTGTACCCATCCTGCGTCCTCAAGCATAGCATCTATATAGAGTTTCCTTGTCTCGAACTCAGATATATCAAGCGGATGCTGCTTATAACGCTTCCTCTGTACCTGACTGCGTGCAGATAACTTCTCCTTGAGATCTGCATTTTCCTCAGCCAATGTCTTTAGATCTATCTTCTGTCTTTCAATCTCTTCCTGATTCTGACGAATCAACTCTTCCTGTTCTTTGAGCTGGCTCTTTGCATTCTCAGCATTCTCCCTAGATTTCTTGGCATTTTCACGTCTGTTCAATATGGCATTTCTATCAAATTCTCTCTGCTCATATCCCCGTACATAACAACATGAAATAAAGTCCATAAATATATGCAGATTTTCCAGGCAAAGCATAGCCTCGTCAAATCCCTGGCGCCTGTTATTGTGAGCCACACTGTTGCCTTTTCTTCGTATATAATCCAATCGTCTCCACAGGTCATTTCCCACATAATCTCTGAAGTCCTCTGAATTCAATAAACTGTGAAGATTATCCTGATACGGCGTTTCAAGTGAAGTCTCAACTGAATAAATCCATTTTATTGCAAACTCCATAGCCCTGCGGCAATTGAGTATACACATATCAGGATCTATAAGAATTATTCTCTCAGCCGATATTGCAACCCCAGCAAATGCGGCAAATCTTGGTTCATCCCTTAAGAAGTCAAAATTATTCATGGTCTTCTACCTCCTCCCCTTTGTCTTGTCGGTATATTATAAACACATTATATAGGTAAGTAATCAGTTGTTCCAGTAGTTTGATGAGCGAGAGCAATTTTGATTTGTCGACTTGGTGGACGAAGGCTGCAAATTCAAGTTGCAATTCTTTTGGGGGCACTGGAATTATCAAAGTTTCTAATATCTGTTGATTAAGATTTTGAATATTTGCTCCTCGCCCTGCCATCTTTAATCTAATTGACTCTGCTTTTAACACCCTTAACAAATATGGTACTGTTACTTCATCATCATGTTTTCTATATCTAATACAAAAACCACTAAAAGCAGTTGGCACATCTCCTGGATATACTGCTAAACTTCTACCAACCAGTGCCTTATTACCATTTGAACGTACAAAGACAATATCATCATCCTTCAATAAGTATTCCTCTGAAGGCATCTCATTCAACGACACCATTGGAAGTATCTCTGTATTCTCTATTACAGATAAATCCTTAAAATCACCTACTCCCAAGCAATTAATTTCAACTCCACAATCATCATAATGAAAATTCATTCCATTTTTACAGTTTCCCATATCCAACAGAGGCTTTGTCTTCCATCCTTTTTCGTTCTGAACAGGATCACCAAACATCTCTACAAATCGGGCTTTGATAAGTCCATCTAAAACAGCCATTTGAGTATTTCTCATATCTAAACATTTTTTTGAAGACTTTAAAATTTTAACTATTTTTTTCTGTTTCGCAATTGATGGTAACTCAATTACTGCATCGCTAAGATTACATATCTTTATATATTTTATAACCCCTCCTATAGCTTGTTTCCTTAATTCCTCAATATATGTTTCTAAAAAATAATACAAATATGGCAAATATAATTTTTCGACATTGTTATTCTCTATTATATAGGTTCGCTGATAAGCATCAAATTTTCCATTGTAATACTTAACATTTAAATCGCCATTTCCAGCAACTAATACACACTCACAATCATATGAATATGTTGATATTCTTAAAGGCTCTTTTGAACAAGTAAAAAACGGATATTGACCATCCATTGAAGCTGCATTGGCATCAAGCTTACCCGTTCGTATTTTCGTCAAATCACCTATCCTAACTTTCATCTTCCATTGATCTACAAATACGAATTTGAGGCTTGTGAATCATAAATATATATCCACAACAAATACATCATGCAATATACCGTCTATGCGATACCTTTACATTATTTTGATTAACTATCGCGTACTGCATAGTCGTATCTATCTGTGAGTGTCCCAATATCTTCTGCACCTGCTCTATCGGCATTCCTTTATCGATAGCTCTGGTTGCCATTGTTCTTCTAAATTTATGTGGATGTATTTTGTCTATATTCAATTTTCTTCCCAGTTCTCTAACTCTTATCTCAACTCCACTTATCTTTAATCTTGCATGCGGCGCATCAAGAGTGACAAATAAAGCCGGATTATCATCCGTCCTGCTCTCTATATATTCTTGCAAATGCAGCTTTGCCTTTGCATCGAAATAAACTCTTCTTTCCTTATCACCTTTACCGAATACTATGCATTCCCGCTCTTCAAAATCAATATCAGATATATTTAAACCTACCAATTCGCCTACTCGTATACCGGTTGAATACAATAGATCAATCATAGCAAGATCTCTGACGCACGTACAATTATCACGAAGTTTTTCAATCATTTCATCAGTTATAGTTTCCTTAACTGGCTGTTTCGTCTTTATTTTATGTATTCGCCTCATAGGACTCTTCAGTATGTAGTCCTCTTCTTCAAGCCAGCTAAAAAAGCTCGACATATTTCTCCGGACATTGTCTACAGTTACTTTGCTGCAATTATTAACCTTCTGATAATCAACAAGATACCCTCTTATCTCGTCAGTCGTTATCTTTCTGATAGGTGTGTCAATACTTCCAAGCATATGCTCAATAGTAACACGATAATACTGCAAAGTTCTTTCAGAACATCCCTCAATCTGTTTTGCATCAATAAACATTTTCAAATATTCTACATTAGGAATTTCTTCTGTCTTTGCTTCGTTTTCTGCCAAATGTTTAAGCAATGTCTCCTGTAATTTCTTCATCTGAGATATATTCAGGTAATCTGCCATCTCATTAAGTATCTTGACTAATTTCTCTTCCATGTTCGTATTCTCCTTTCAGATTCTACCAACATCCTTCACCAGTCAAACCTTATTTAATTCTTATTTCTATACTTTAAATATATACTATAATTTATTATCCAAAATATTTCTGCATCAAACTATCGAACAATAACTGTGCCTCATCAAGAGCCTTTTGCACAACAACTTTTGATTTGTCGACTTGATTGGCAAAATCAACATACTGTTTCTGTTTATTCAAATCGGGGACTGGTGTAACAATTTTTGCTATATCTTTCGCTGCAATATTTTTCTTAGCTGTTTTATTGACATAAGCATCTAATCGCTTCTGCCCCACTTCACTCGTTAAATAATAGAACAACCAAACAGGTTCTATAATCTCCCTTTTTGCTTGTATTCTAATTAAATTAGGACTAATATTTGCACCTACTAATTTTTCCTCTTGTATTATACCTATTCTTTTCGCCGCAGAGCCATCTCCTCGGACAGCCATAACAATATCTTGTAATTCTATTACTGTGTCTGGAAAATCTATATTTGCTCCATCATAAACAAAAACATAGTTTTCGTCATCAACATCCATATGACCATCCATCAGTATATTACTAATCCTGATGACTCTTACTCCCTGCGCCAAATATTCCATATTGCAAAAAGTAGGATATCTTTTTAATTTATTGCATGCATCAAAAAGTGAAATTTCTCTCCAGCCTTTATCATTAATATTTAAATCACCAAACATCTCGACAAATCGGGCTTTGATCAATTCATCTAACAATTGTAATTCATTCGATCTTAATTCAATAATATTTTCTATTCTTTTTAAGTTGTTTGCAATTTCTATCTGTTCATGTTTTGAAGGATATGGAATTTCTGTAGCATCAAAATCCCTTTTTACAATATGTTTCATAGTCGCCCCATGAGTTTTCCTTCCCATTTCATCGAGCTTATAACGCACAGCATATACAAAATAATTCTTATCAATATTGACCTTGTCAAATACGACTTTAAAAATATGCTGATTTAACAAAGCTTTTCCATTGTTCCATATATATACACCTAAGCTGGCAGACCAGGAAATCAAAACATCTCCATCGTTTATCTCTATTTTTTCTGGATAATCTCCATCATAAAAACCCAAATCGTAAGAATTCCCTGTCAAATCCTGAATCCGTATTATTGGTAATCCTACTTTGCCTCTATCATCTGGTTTAAATGCGTATCCATTAATGTAAGTTGCAGCCTCACCAAGTTTAATTAAATCTTTATGCATTTACTCCACCTTCTTTCAACTTGTTATATTGCTTTTTCCAAGCTCTTGAAGGTCTGTGACAAATACAATCACTAGATGTAAACGCACAAACATCTGGAATTGAGTTATTTGCACAGATATCTGGATTATTAACTCTACATCCGTACGTCTGACCATCTGTATCTAACACATTTAACGGCGCCGAAAATGAAATTCTTAAATCTTTTTCATCCATCAAAATCTTACACAATCTCAACCTCGTGTGTATTAATCTTGCGCACCGAACATATGTTTGCTATAATATATTTGGTGCTACCCTATTCGGTAGGCGGTTAGCCTTCATCACAGGAGTTTATAGCCATAATCAGCTTTATGCATCACTTGCTTTGCTCTTGATTATGCCGTTGGCTCTAAGAGCAATGATAAGACACAAAAATAACCGCCCAGTCCTAACAAACTTTAGCGGTTACTTTTGTATCCAATAATATCAGGGCTAACCGTCTATCGGTTGCACCTTTTGATATTATATTAGCATTCTCCACCCCCTTCATGTCAAACGTATATTAACTCATATTTTCCATATCTCACTGAAACTTGCTCATCATTTCCTCAAACAACTCAGGCCTGAGTAAGACAAGTCCGCCGTGTCCGAGTTCCGGTAATACTTCAAACTCCGTCTGAGGTAGCCTGCGCCTGATATACGCTATATCATTTTTCCGCTCTTTTTCTTCATTCTTTGCGTACCAATAATGGATGTGCGTATCAATCTTCGGAACAGGATCCGGCACCTTATAGTTATTGCACGATTCAAATGTTCGCCACAGTGTTTTGCTGCTGCAATGTCTCAGAACATCCGCAACATACTGCAGATCTTCCTTGGAATAGTCGTCTGTAGCAAATGCCTTTTCCAGCAAAGCCACACCGCCTGCTCTGCCTATCATCATCATTAGATAATCCTTGAGCGCAATAAAGCGTGTCACGATCCATGGCAACTGATACGGTGTGATTCCGCCGTCTATTACACAATGCTGTATTCTAACCTTCTGTCCCAGCGCAACCATAAGCGCAACGGAACCGCCCATAGAACAGCCATATACAGCATATATCTCCGTGAATCCCTTCGCCTTGATCCAGTTATTTAAGTCTGATGCAATCTGCTCCACGCTTGTAAAGTCATTGTCATTGTCAAAATCATAACCCGGAAGTGCCGGAACCAGCAGATGATAATTCTTTTCTAACAGAGGAATTACATTCTCAAAGTAATCCCACTTCACAACAGATGGATGTATCAATATTATCGTTTCTTTATTCTCTTTTCCGAACTCATGGATAGTCATTGTATTTTTCCTTCCTCATACCATATTCTTTCTTTAGATCATGATGAAAATATTAAACTCTTGCCATCATGATCCAATTCAACGCTCAACAATTACGCATCATGCTGATACACTTGTCCCCATCATGCCGCCTGCCGGCTCAATGAGGGCATTCGCATAAAGAGTGCATATTCAACAATTGTCTCTGATATTTTTCACCGCCATTACAATCATTGCCATTGCAATACCAATCAGAAACATAATCCCAAATACTATAAGTAAAAATGCTATTGTATTTACCATTTCAAGCTCCCCTCATACAAATATTTGCCGCATTTATAAAATGCCGCAATCAGATCAAGGAAACGCTGGTCAAATGACTCCTCGTAGAATCCATATTCCTCGAATCTGCCTGGAATTGCAAGTGCATCGTAAATCCACAGGCTAACATTGTGAACATTGGACTCTAGTCCATTTTAACGTCATTTTATCAGTGTGACATGGAAATCACAGCATTCATCACCCTGACCAAGGGTCTTGGTACGCTGAAGCTGGCCTCCTTCATTTCTGTAATTTCTCTCATCCATATTGCACAGGCACGGAACGAATTCAAAGCAGTTTTCCCTCTTGCCCAGTTTGCATATTCCACATTCCGTATAAGTGTTATAGAATTCGTCTACACCTTTCTCGTAGTGGAATTTCCAGTCAAGCTCATACTTTGATGTCTGGCTTGCTATGCTCTCCTGCACCTTTTTGTCCTGAACATTGTCAGTGAAGAGCGTACACTTCTTGTTCTCATGCGCCTTCACCATGAAAGGCGAATCGAACACCGCAGTGACCATCTCATCCACAACTTCAGGTGTGATCCTATCCGGCTCTGCCTTGTGCAGTGAAAATACAAATGCTGCGATATACAGGTTCATCTCCAGTGAGCTTCCACCTATATCGGGAGTTCTGAGAAGCATCTCCTTGTACTCTCTCTTCACGGATCTTTTATATCTCTTCATGTCCATATCAGGATATATCTGCGCAAGCCTTGCAAGTGCCTGCTTAAAACACAGCAGTTCCACAGCTTTTGCATACATTCCATATTTCAACATTTTAATCGCCTGCCCTTTTTATTCCTGTATCCATTCCTTAAGTGCGGCTGAGAGTCTTCTGTCTATATCCTTTCTCGTCGCCTCGCACTCATTTGGATAATCCTTTGCAGCCTTGAATATAAACTTCATGACGAATTTCAGTCCAACCGGAAGTGCCATACGAAGCATCGATTCCGGCAGAACAAAATGAGTTCCATGCTCATACACAAGCGGCACATACTCACATGTATGTGGACGCTCCTTCAGTCGCTGATCCATTCTGCGGATGTATTTGCCCGCCTCCCAGAACGAGTCGTCGTCTGCACCAATCAAAAACAGCTTTCCCCTTATGTTCTCGACCTTGATCATTTCCTCTTCTGTGTGTTCTCTGGCCTTCTCCGAATCGATAAACAGACAGGTACTGCGCTCAATGTCGCCGGAGCCCTTTGTCTCCTCCTCGATTTTCTGCCAGTACACAGGATGCTCATACACAAATGGCATATAAGCAAGAGGCTCGCCTCTCCACGAAAGAGTCGATGCACCCGGTATCGGCCATTCCTTACATCCGTCTTTTTTGCCCTGTTCAAATCCCTGCCATACAAAGTCACTTGCCGTAAGTCCAAATGTCAATGTGATATCAGGAAAATACGATGCCGCAACAATGGAATCCATTCCAGCCGTACTCATTCCCATGATGCCTATTTTCCGGTTTCCATGACTTTTCAGCCATGCAATAGCCGACTCTATTCTCTCAAGCGGATTATTTACATGGCTGTAATTCTTCTTTCCAGGAGATATGCAGAGTGCGTTCACACCATTTTTGTGCAGCCACTTTGCTCCGCACTTCGCCATAAAATCATTCGGATCGTCTCCAAACAGTCCTATGAATGCACAGTCAGCCCCATTTGGATTCTCGTAGTATGTTCCGTAGAACCCATCCTTCTCGATCTCAAAAAACTGTTTTTTCACAACTTTTTCCTCCATTTTCCTGTATACTCCAGACCGCCCTCGCTGCCTGATAACACAATGACAACTTTATCTCTTCTGTCACCAACCGGATATAAGACACAATCCGCCTTGTGCAGTGTTTCTTTTATAGTTTCAGAACCTTTCATTTGTTACATCCCCCTGATCCAATTCTCTTAACAACCACAATGTTAGCCGCTACTAACTTTATTGTCAACTGTTATTGCTTTATAAATCAAAAAAACTCCCGCAAATAAAAAAGCACCCTCAAACACACCTTCTAAGACCTAATGATGTGTTTGCGGATGCCATTTGCATTTATTATCTCTATCGAATTTCTGTTATTGATACTAAAGAGCATATCTATGTCTTTTCCAATCAAAAGCTGTTCAGGTTGTGGCTGAAATAAAGTATTTTAAATTACTCAACAGGACCACCCCAAGACGTAAATCTATCTGCATATGTGTCAAGATCAGCCGTGCTCACAGTCAGTTTACCATCTATATTTTTATAGCCAATATAGGTGGGATTACACCCTCCCGATGTCTCGCCCACGCTGTCCATAGTGAATGTATTTCCACAGTTCTGGCATACCAGCTTTCCATCCTGCTCCTTAAAATATGCCCTTGGCGACGGATTACATACCTGACAAGTGTTAAGTGACAGGCGTGTTGTCCCGTCAGATGCTTTAACAGCGATAAGCTGGATGTTTGTTCCATTTGAATCATAGTTAACATATATCGGATCAGAAGTCAATGTGTCTGCGTCAATTGCAATCTCGCCATTTTCAACTGCGGGAGTTACATATACATCCGCCTTGTTCTCCTCTGTAGTATAATCGATTTTTCCACTCTCAGATGAGGTTGAATTTCCTGATGCACTTGTATTTCCTGACGTATTTGAACTTCCACAGGCTGCCAGCATTGATACCACAAGTGCTGTCATTATAACTGTAAGTATTTTTCTGCTTGTATCTGTTTTCCTTGTCATTGTTTTATTTCTCATTATCTCATTCTCCTTCTCTGCCAATGATATTTATCTTGCCATTTATCATTCCCATCCAACATGTGAACTGAACACTCCCCGGTTCTCCCGGTGTAAATTCAACCACATTCTCGCCTGGTGTAAATTCATGAGTTATGCCATAAGCACTCAATATCATTTTATAATTGCACCCGTTGATGACCTCCTCCGGCACATTTATTGTCCATTTGACCGGAATTCCGCTATAAACTGTAATCTCTGGGTAACTTCCAAAGTCCAGTTCACTGCTTACATATTGCACATCGCCTGATTCTGATATCTCTGCCATGTTTAACTCTTCCGTGTTTTCTGATAAAGTGGCTGTTCTGTTCATATTAATTCCAGACAGGCTTACCCCCTGTGAAAGCATCGCAAGTCCCAGAACCACAACAAGAATACATCCTGCACGCATGACAATCTTTGTATATTTCTTGCCAAGCACAGATACGATACTTCCAAATCCAAGCATCAAGGGAACTGTACCCAGGCTGAACATCAGCATTGCAAATGCTCCTGTGATAGGATTTCCTGAACCAAGCGCGATGATCTGCATAGACTGCATGGGACCACATGGCATCAATCCGTTCAGCAAACCTACAAAAAATGGACGCTTTTCTGTTATCTTTCTCCTGCTTATTTTATTTGCAAGTTTGTTCGGAAGTCTTATCTGCAACTTTCTCAGTACAGGAATAACTCCCAGCATGTTTATTCCCATTATCACCATAAACAGACCTGCTATTATCTTCAATATCCCCTGTAGGATCAGTGGAATTCCTGTCTCAGACCAATCTGTTAAGATCATGCCGATTCCGCCAAGCAGAAAACCGATTACTGTATAAGAGACCACCCGCCCTGTGTTATACAGCAATGATGGCATAACCTCACTGTTTCCATTCCCACTGTCATCTTTCCCCGAAGGTATACATTGCGACAGATTTATACCGCCGCACATCGCTATGCAGTGAACCGATGTTAGTAATCCCACTACAAACAACATACCATAGCTCATCGTTGAATCAGCAAGCATCGATGGAACAAGCAGGTTCAGAACACCAAATCTCTGTAACAGATAATACAGACAGATAATAATTGCAAATGTGCCTATTGAACTGCCAATTTTCTTATAATGTATTTTTCTTTTTTGTATTACTGTATAATCAAGGTTCTGAATGATATCTATAATACTTTCTAGTGTCAATATATCACCGTCAAACTCGATTTCCGCCTGCCCTTTGCTGTATGAGACTTGAACTTTAGATATTCCTGCCATATTTCGTAAAGCCTGCTCTACCCTGTTCTGGCAGTTGACACATGTCATTCCCTCAATCAATAGGATTTTTTTCTCCATTGTCATACTTATAATTCCTTTTTATATACCCCTACAGGGTATTTTTAACATTGACAATATAAATACCTGCATTATATTTGTCAATATTTTTCACAAATTATTCAAACATTAGAAAACACAGTTTCCAATTTTC
>ENA-OPNF01000196-OPNF01000196.1-human-gut-metagenome-genome-assembly--contig:-NODE-196-length-20283-cov-3.395145_pt1 | contig 20283 bp, 12 predicted proteins | sample MGYA00241534_ERZ501765 | MGnify/ENA primary metagenome ERZ501765 (study PRJEB25962, sample SAMEA2042567) | human gut metagenome | biome: human gut; feature: human-associated habitat; material: faeces... | reverse complement strand
CACATCGGTCGAAGTAAGACGACTTTGTTTAATGTTTTCAGAACAAGTATAGTTTTTCTGCCAAGTCTCTATTCGTATATTATTTATGATATTTATATTTCACATAGTCAAATAGTCCATAATTTTCTTGTTGCGGAATTTGATCACCTAAGAATATAAGGTTTTCAACGCTGCAAAAAATATGAAAGGCAACTTCTGCACCATATTGAAGCTGAATCTCATGCCTTTTTTGTTTATCGATAAGCCATGTAACAAAATATTTCCCTTCTATCAATTTAAGGTCTATTTCAAATATATGCCAGCCAGATTTAATTTTTATAGGTACTGATGTAAACGGAAAATCTTGGCTTGTCATATATGCCAGCATATCATCATCTTCTGCACTTATTTCTTTTCTAGCTTTGGCAGTTCCATATCCTACTTCAAAATCAAGTTCATGGTGGTCGTCACAATATATCCATGAGCCTACACTGGCTTGGTCACGTTTCCCCATCTGAGGAATATAAGTTTTCCAAGTATATCTGCCCGATGTATATACTTTATTTATTGTGCGTATTTTCTTTCTGTCTCTTGAATTAGCCCTTGTGAATATTTTTAATATTCCATTGCTGATTTCGCATTGGTTATTTGGATTGTCGTCTTGATGTCCATATTGCCAACCTGTTAAATCATTAAAATTCCATTTGTGATTATTTTTATTCTGTGCCAGTCCACATTGAAAACATAATAAAAAAATAGACGTAAAAAATATTAGCTTCATAAGCTGTTGGTGTTTGATACTTCTGTCGAAGGTTATTTTTATATAAGTCATTATTATATTGGGAGATTCAGTTTTGCATAATCTCAGTAAATGATTAAACTGAATCTCCCAATGAAAACATTAATCAAGGTTTATAGTCAAACCAAGTATATTTGCCAACATAGGTATTAGTACAATTACTATCACCTTGCCAACCTCCACCGTCAGCAAAACTGCGAAATTCTAATCCAAATGTGAATTCTTCAGGAGTATAAGTGGTTTGTTTGCGCGTTATTTCATCTCCATCCATATACCATATAGGCAGGTATCCATTTTCATTGAGCTGTAGTTCTATCTCAAAAATGTGTTTGCCTGGGTCTATTGCCAAAAAGAATAGGTCCATAGATTCTGTATAGCAACGTATAAGCATCTGTCCTTGAATAGCACCTGCAGATTCACGCCAAGCTTGAGCTCCCGGACAAATGTATAGTGAGAAAGTACGCTCTTCTGCATTGGTCGCAAAAATATTTATGCCATTAAACCATTTTTCACCAGCTGGAATTTTAGGCACATCCAATTCGAAGCGATATCTACCTTTTCCGGCTGAAATATCGGTTTTTACTACTTGACCATTAGCTATATTCAGGCATCCTTCACTTACAGATGCATCTCCTAAATTCCAACCAGCCGGAGCTTCGTTAAATTCGAAAGCTGGTTTGTTTTCTTCCTCACCTCCGGTTTCTCCGTATTTCTTGTACTCAATGTAGTTGTATTTAGTTTCATAGTTAGTTGAACATTCAGTCTGTCCTTGCCAACCTCCTCCATTTGACATGGTGCTAAATTGTAGACTAAATTTGTTTTCTGCAGAAGTGTACCAAGTTTGGAATGTTTTTACTTTTTCACCGTCTATTATCCAAGTACAATTATATTGATCATCAGCATTTAAGCGTAAATCTAGTGCAAATGTATGCTTTCCCGGATCAATTGGAACATTAAATATGCCCAAAGATTCTGTATAACAACGCACCATCATTTGTCCAGGCAAAGCGCCAGCTGCATTACGGTCTTCTTGACTGCCAGACCATATGAACATAGAGAATGAACGTTCAACTCCCGGTACATTATTCACTGTTATATTAGGGCCAGCCACATACTTCTCGCCTACACCTATTTTAGGTACATCTATTTCGAAAGATACTTTTCCCGTGCCCATATCTTCATTAATCACTGAATGGCATGATGGCATAGGAAGTGTCATCCAACCATCGGCAAAAGTAGCATTGCCTACGGATTCCCAATCAGTAGGGGCCTTATTATCTTCAAAATCCCATCTTACAACCTTACCGTCTGGTTCTGATTCTTCTGAACTTCCGATAGGCTTCTTTGAATAATCGTAAGGAATGTATTCAAACCAGTCAAAGATGGCATAGTTTTCTTGCGTTGCAGCATGATCGCCCATACCCATCAAATTCTCTACGCTGAAAATTGAACGGAAAGCAATTTCCTCTCCAAATGCCATTACTTGAGAAGTTATAGGTTTGTCATCTATTATCCATTCTGCAACATATTTCCCTTCTTGATTAAGTTTCATGTCAATAGCAATGTTGTGCCATGCATCTGCTTTAATAACTGTAGTTGCTCTTACGACTGGGTTGGCTTGGCTAGAAATAAGGCAGAGTAACTCATCTTCTGCTGCGCCATATTTAGCACGTTCTTCTGCTTTGCCAGAGGAAATTTCAAAGTCAAGTTCATGGCGATCATCATTATAAATAAATCCTGCAACACTTGTACGGTCGTTCATTCCTAATTTGGGGATATAAACTCGCCACTCATAACGTCCGGAATAATACATTTTATCTGTGTTAACCTTAAAGCGGTCACCATTGTTGCCCATATGTTCTTCTCCTGGGCGAGTATAAATACGTATACCCTTTCCGTCTTCACAACCCTCATGGTCAACTAAGGTAATAGGGTTGATGGCATCATTTTCGCCAGATTTAAACAATCCATTAAAGCTATCAAGATTGTATTTGTCGCCTTTCTTTTGAGCTTTTTGCTTTACTGTAACATTCATCAGCTCAGCTCTAGCTGCAGATACGGTAACAATAGCACTACGTGCAGGTCCCTTATTCTTATCTGCATGAAAAGTAAGTGTTGCATTGCCAATGCCTTCCATAGGAGTTACAGTGAGCCATTGCTCTATGCCTTGAGAAACAGTAACTTTCCATGGAATATCTGTTTCTATTTGTATGGTTTGATCTTGATCTGAAGATGGAGCAGCCTCAAAGATTACTGCATTGCCTGATAAATTCATATCTTCTACATCTATTCTTTCTCTCTCGAAATCGCTACATGCTGTACATAGCGAAAATACTATAGCAGTAATAGCTAAACAAAAATATTTTAATTTCATATTACCGATCAATTATAGTTAGTGTTTCAAATTAGGGTTATTTACCACGTCTCGTGCCGGATAAGGGAAATACATCTTACTGTCATCCCACACTCCTGCAACGGGTACAGATTCACTGACAAATACACCGGGAGCTACTTCTACCTGTGGATTTTCTTTACGATACTCGAAATGATCTTTTAAACGATTCAGTCTGAACATATCTCGTGCACGAGTTGCTATATTTGCCCAATAATAGCCAGCAACTTCCCAACCATGTTCATTGTAAGCAGCTTCTGCTAATTCGTCATCGCTCATTGATTCATTATAAATATTACTCTGTTTACCATCAGCGCGATTACGTACTTCATTAAGCAAACGTACGGCTTTAGTCTTGTCAGCTCCACCTAATTTAGCACGTCCAACTGATTCTGCAAACCAACAGTATACTTCTGAAAGTCTGATTACTTGATGTTGCTTTTGACCTTCAAAGCTAAGAGCCGCAGGATTTGTATAATCAAATTCAGCACCATTCAAACCTTCTACTTTTTTCATAAAGCAAGGCGCTAAACATGTACGAGGAGATGTTGGGTCTGGATCTTCCCACCAATCACGTAGTGTTCCACTTTTGGCTTCGCTTTGCAGAATGATTTTAGGGAAATAGCTCGCTTCTTTACGTGGTCCGTCGGGAAAGTTTTTCCAAAACTTTATTTCACCATGTGTGTCTTCCCAACCACCACCATAAGCCATATCTTGCATAAAATCGCATACTACGGCATTTGTCAATGCTCCTGAAGACAAGTTGTAGTGTATTCCTAAAAGAACTTCTGGGTTCTTTTCATTCCACTCCATTGAATAAACTTGCTTATATTCATCAAGTAAACGATAATTCCAAGTCCCTTTTTCTACCCCTTCAATTACTTCGTTTGCTTTTTGAGCTGCTAGTTTATAATATTCTGTTCCCAAATTTAGAGGCCAACCTGCCATGGTCATATAAACATAGCTCAAAGTTGCTTTAGCTGAAGCACTGTTTACTGCGATATTCACTCCGTTACGTGCATATGGTTCTTCCGAATAATTATCAGGCAACATTGTTTCGGCGTTCTTTAAGTCGCTTACGATGAGAGCATATATATCTTCTACTTCGGCCAAAGGCATATTATATTCTACTTCATCTTTTACACACAAAGGAACTCGTCCCCAAGTTGTGACTAAATAATAGTATGAATAAGCACGCCAATAGTAGGCTTGTCCTAATGCTGTGTTGACATATTTCTTGTCTACAGGAGTACGTCCTACATTGTCTATTATAAAGTTTGCAGCTTTTACCACTTCCCAACGTTTGGTCCATAATTCATCAACCCAAGTATTATTATCGGATATGTCATAGCTGTCTACCTCACGAATAGGTTGTTTGTTACTGGCAGGGTGAGTACTTATATCGTCTCCTCTTACAGCGTCAAATCCAATAGCGTTGTTGGCATACATGGCGTTGGCCAGAATTCCATATAAAGCATTGAGTGATTTATCTAAGTCGCCTTTGGTTTGAAAGAAATTTGTCACTGCCAGTTGTCCTTTAGGGTCTTCAGTTAAAAAGTCCTGACACCCAGTTGTGCTAAACGATGAAAATGCTAGGCTTATCATCATTAAAGATTGATATATTTTTTTCATATGAAGCATTTATTTTTGTTTTTAAAAGTTAAGTTTTACTCCAAATGTAAAGGTTCTTGGAATAGGATAAGCTCCCATATCCACGCCATTGAGTCCATAAGGACCCGCATTAATAGCTTCTGGATCCATACCGGTGTAATGAGTCAATGTAAATACATTCTGGGCACTTATAGAGAGTTGTAAATCGGCTATGCGTGTCCACTTACGTGGAAAAGTATAAGAAACACTAATATTTTTCAGCTTAATATAAGAAGCATCTTCTAGATAGAAGTCAGAATCTGGGAAATCTTTGTTTTCACTATTCTTGTGAGTAGAATAAAGTGCGTCTGCCTTGTTTTCTACCATATCCCAACTTTTGTAGTAAGCATCAGCTAAAGTAATAAATTTATATTTACCAACCATTGACGACATTGCAAAGCGGCTCATGTTAAGCCTGTCGCTTCCTAATGCAGCATTGAAGAAACAGTTAAATGTTCAATTTTTCCATGTCACAGTATTGTTCCATCCAAATGTCCAACTCGGTTCTGCTTGTCCTTTTACTACTAAATCTTCACTAGTAGGTGTTGTAGTAAAGCTACCGTCTGCTTGGTGTTTATAAAGGTTCAAGCCATTTTTGCTGAAATTTTGCCATTCATATACATAGAAGGAACCGATAGGATACCCTACTTTCTTAATTTCTATTGGACCAGCTCCGAATCCTGTAAGATTTTCACCGACGATATATGGGTCGCCTGCCAAATCGATTATTTTATTGTGTAGCCAAGAAGCATTTAATGAAGTGTCCCAACGTAAATTCTTGTTAGCTATAGGAGTTGTCGCAATATTGAATTCAAGACCATAGTTGCGGATCTCTCCATGATTAACCCAGAAACTTCCGCCACCATTATATGCTGGGATAGGCTTGCGCAGCAACAAATCTTTAGTGTCTTTACGGAACCATTCAGCACTGAAATTTAAGCGACCGTTCAAAACAGATGCGTCTACACCTACATTATACTGATAAGTGCTTTCCCACGTTACATCCGGAGTAGAAAGCGACCCACTCCAATATCCATTCCATTTTTGACCGCTTCCCCATGAATCGTAATTTTTTTCGGAAAGCATGCCTAAAGTAGAATATGAGCTAATGGCAGAATTACCGGATACACCAAAGCTGGCACGTAGTTTTAATTGATCAAAGATGTCCTGATTCTTCATGAAACTTTCTTCTGCAACATTCCAAGCTAAAGCAGCCGATGGAAAATATCCCCATTTATTGCCTTTGCTAAACTTAGAAGACCCGTCTGCGCGTAATGTAGCGGTAAGCATATAACGTCCCTTATAGCTATACATAACACGACCTAAAGCCGATACCATGGTTGATGCAGAATATCCATTGCCTGCAGCGATATTCTTGGCATTATTAACGTTCCAATATCCTACAAATTCATTGTTTAGCTCGCTTCCGTTGATAGAAATGCCCTTGCCTTCATAGCCATTCAATTCAAAAACAGCTGTAGCTGTAAGGTGGTGATCTTTATTGAAAGTTTTATCATAAGTAAGATTCTCTATATTTTGCCAAGTTATTCCATAGCTACCGCTGTTTGACATTTTACTTTGTGCACCAGGTGCTGTTATGGCAGAAGAAAAACTATAATTGGGTGAATGTCCATAGCTGATGGAGCCCTGTGCCGATAATGTCAGACCGTCGATGATTTTATAAGTAAAGTTCATGTTACCATCAAAACCATAATAGTAAGAGTCACTATAGTTCTCTATACGTCGTCCATAAGGGTTAGAGTCGACGGCGTTATATGGGTCTTTATTATATATTCCAGTTTCAGAATCGCGCATTTCCATAGTAGGAGAATAATTCAAGAAAGTCATCATGTCAATATCTCCATTATGACGATGAGAGTAAGTCATATTGAGTTTTGTTGACATCATAAGACGATCAGTGAGTTCATTATCTAGATTGATGCGCATTTGAGCACGCTGATTCTTTGTGGTAATAGTCATTGCAGATTGATCCAAGAAATTAGTGGATATATAATATCTATTTTTCTTGTTTCCGCCAGATAAACTCACTCTATAGTCTTGGCTGATACCTATTTGCAACATTGTTTTCTGCCAATCGATTCCTTTCTGGCCTGTACGATATGCTTCCATGTCTTCAGGTGAAACGGTAGCACCGCCTCTATAATAATTCAGTGCTTGTGCATATTCGTAGGGTGAAAGTAAATCATACTTTTTAATAATATTAGAGATGCCTATATTAGCTTCAACAGAAACACGAGACTTGCCTTCAACACCTTTTTTAGTTGTGATAAGTATGACACCATTTGCGCCACGTGAACCGTAAATTGCAGTTGCGGATGCATCTTTCAATACCTCAATTGAAGCGATATCATCTGGATTCATATCAAGACCACCGCCAATTACACCATCTGTTACATATAGAGGGTCACAACCTGTGTTAATTGATGTAGTACCGCGAACTCTAATCTTTACACCACCACCGGGCATACCATCTGTATTTGTCACTTGTACACCGGTAGCACGTCCTTGAAGAATGTCACTTACGCGCTGAACCGGCTGTTCTTTATACTGCTTTGGAGAAATAGAAGAAATAGAACCGGTAAGATCTGACTTTTTCACAGTTCCATAACCTATTACTACCACTTCGTCTAATCGATTTTGGTCTTCTTTAAGAGTAATGCGAAGAATTGTGTTTGTACCTAGAACAATCTCTTGCGACTCATAGCCTATATAAGAGATGTGTAATATCTTACCTTTTATGGCACGAATGTTAAATTTACCGTCTATATCGGTAATAGTTCCAGTATTTGTTCCTTCTTGAGTGATATTCACTCCGATTAAAGGTTCGCTGCTTGCGGCATCAATAACGACACCGTTATAAGTTTGTGTAACTTGTGCCCATGCTGATGAAATGCATAGAAATGTACACAATAGTAAGCAGCCAAAAGCTTTTCTTACATTTTTCATATTAAATAGTATTATTAATGGGTTAATTCTTATGTCTCAAAATTAGGAAAGGGATATCTTTTTTTGCTCAATATATAGATTTATTATGTCCTTTTTTGTTCTAAACACATCAAGAAATCGCTTATACGCATCAATAATGGTTCATTTTAATTAGTTCCCACTTAAAATAGTTCTATATTTGTAGTCATCTAAAGGATTATAATCTATGAAGCGTACGATTATCATACTGTATATACTTTTACTATGTCTTCCACTAAATGCTATACAAGATACACATTCTTTTATACCTTTATCACTAAGTGAAGGTCTGACACATTCACGGGTTCAATGTATCTTTCGTGATCATTCTGGGGTATTATGGATTGGAACAAAAAATGGTCTTAATAGTTGGGATCAATCGGAATTGAAATCTTTCCTTCATGATCCATCTAACCTAAAGTCTATACCCAATAATTATATCAAATTCATAGTTGAAGGTTCCGATAATAAGTTATATATATCTACCAACAATGGAATATGTGCATTTATTCCTACGCAAAATGAATGTAATCAAATTCTTTATGAAGGTAAGATATTTGATGCCTGGAGTTGTTTGCGTACTGATAGTGTTTTACTATTTGGGGGTAGAAAAACTATATATTCCTATAGTTATAAGAATAAATCAATTCATCCTTTAGTAGATGAAATAAAAGGGGATATGAACAAATGTGTTAATCATATTTCTATTTGGGATAATCATAGATACATCGCTTCTACACAACACGATGGGGTTTGGATATTCGATATAGAAAAGAAGGCAATGACACGATGCTCGTTTGTTAAAGAGCGTAACATTACTAATATATTTGTTGATAGCAATGGCTGTCTATATGTCTCAATTTATGGAAAAGGAGTGATTAGGTATAAACATGATGGAACTTTTGATAAGCATTTTTCTACTAAGAATGGTACACTCACTAATGATGTTGTATTGGATTTTGTAGAAAAAGACAATATCATTTGGATGGGTACAGATGGTGGAGGTATTAATCTGCTAAATTTGCAAACTGATAAGGTAACAAGTATAAAGCATATCCCTAACGATTTACATTCACTACCCAACAACTCTATTTATTGTCTTTATAAAGATGATAAAGGTAATATTTTTGGTGGTAGTATACACAGCGGATTATTTTTAGCTATTGGAAATTATATCAAGACTTATAAAAATACGCAGTATAGTCAACCTGAAGGGTTAAGTGAACTCACCGTTACCGCTTTACATGAAGATTCTGACACTTTATTGTGGATAGGTACGGATGGGGGAGGGCTTAATACTTACCACCAACATACAGGCAAATTCCAACATTTTTCATCTACAAATGAGAAGAAAATAGTATCAATTGCTTCATATTCATCAAAGGAATTAATTATATCATGCTTTAACGATGGTCTTTATCTGTTTGATAAACGTACAGCCCAATTAACTCCTTTTCCACTCATGGATAATTCTACGTCTAAAGAAGAATTCTCAAAAGGAGACTTGATAAACTTATATGTGTCATCTGATGAAATATATATTTTTGCTTTTAATATTTATGTATATAATCTGCATACGAAGCGTTTCACAGTGCTATCCGTTCCACAGCATATAAAACGTGAACAATTCATGAATGCACAACCCGTTTATGCGGATAATAAATACATCTATATACTAAGCTATAAGAACTTGTTGCGAATTGGAAAAGCCAATAAGAACATTCAATCACTTTTTAGTGTATCAGACAATGAATCTCTAACTTCGGCATGTGTTGATTGTCAAGGGGATTTTTGGATAGGTAGTGATTATTCCTTGTATTGCTATAGTCCTCAAAGTAATCAAACAAAGAAAATTCAGAATGCATTTTTCCATAACATTCAGAGTCTGACTTCTGATAACAAAAATCGTATTTGGATAGGGCTTAACAATATGTTGCTATCTTATAATATATCTGAAAAACGTATTGTAATGCTAGATGAAACAGATGGTGTTAAACCTAACGGATATATTTTTACTCCTATGCCAATGTCTGTTAGTAATAATATTTATATTGGTGGTACGCAAGGGTTGACTATAATAAATAAAGACATTGAAATGTCTGATAAATTTCCACCAACCGTTAATTTGCTCAATGTGAGTTTGGATGGTAGAGACATTACCAATAAAGTAACACATGATAAGAAACTGATAGTGCCGTACAAACATTCATCTATTAACTTCAAAGTAATTGTAGATGAAGATATACCATTCCATAAACATCTTTTTAATTATACACTAGAAGGAGATACACCGAGAAAAATCCAAAGCTATTCCAGAAAAATTGAATTAGGTATTTTAAGACCTGGCGACTATACGCTTCTTGCCAACTGTAGTTCTAATGAAAATTGGAGTAAAACATCTACGTTACTATATATTCACGTTGAAGGCCCTATATGGCAAAGATCATGGTTCATAACTCTGTGTGTAATTTTATTCATATCTATTTGCATAGGCGTAATACGATTAATGCAAAAACAAATGAACCGTAAACTAAAGCTTGCGATAGCTAAGAACAAACGTGAACAAGAAGATCAATTACGTTTCATTACTCGACTGAACGATATTATCGACAATAATATAGATAAGCCTGATTTGGATAATTTGTTTTTGCAAAAAGAGATGTCAATGGGGCGTACTTCTCTTTATAACAAGCTTAAACAAACAACTGGTATGGGTACAAGTGAGTACATAAATCTGCGTAGAATTAAAAAAGCCGAAGATTTATTGTTAAACACTAACCTTAGTGTTTCGGAGATATCCGATCGTCTTGGTTTTACTTATCAGCGTTATTTTAGTACTATCTTTAAAAAGGTGAAAGGAGTGTCACCTTCACAGTTTCGTAATAATAATGGAGGAAATGATTAATATTGACTCCAAAGCGATTATCTATTTCTTTAGTGAGTGCATCTTAACGTAACCGAAAACTGTTAACTTTGCAACGGAACATTAAAGAATATGCATATTATGAAGATATATGTTTGGATAATTGCTTTGCTTCTTACGTTTTCATCGTGTGGAAGCAAGAAGCAGAACGAGGAGCAGCGCGCCACTCTTACGGTGAGCATCGAGCCGTTGCGTTTCTTTGCTGAGGCTATCGCCGGAGATAAGTTTAGTGTAACAAGCTTGGTGCCCGAAGGCAGTAGTCCTGAGACGTACGACCCTACGCCGCAGCAATTGATAGCGTTAGGTAAGAGTACAGCGTTTTTACGCATCGGATATATCGGTTACGAACAGGTGTGGGCTGATAAGTTGCAGCAGAATGCGCCGAATGTGAAGTTCTTTGATATGTCGGAAGGCATTGACTTGATAAAAGAAGATGATATTGAGCACCACGGACATGTGCATGTGGGAGGGGTGGAACCTCATATTTGGAATTCGGTACGTAACGCTGATATCATAGCAGATAATGTGTATCGTGCTTTGTGTAATGTGGATTCTGAACATCAGGCTTATTTTGCGCAAAAACTCGACTCGCTGAAACAGGTTATCCGTAGCACAGACGAACAAGTGAAAGCATTTTTGCTTGATAGCCAGTGCGCCTTTCTTATTTACCATCCGGCATTGTCTTATTTTGCACGCGACTATGGGTTGCAGCAAATCTGCATAGAAAAGGGAGGCAAAGAACCATCGCCGGCACATGTACAAGAGTTGATAAAACAATGCCGTAATGAGAAGGTGAAGGTAATTTTTATTCAGAAAGAATTTGATGTGCGAAACGCTGAGATGATAGCTAAAGAACTTGGTCTGAAAGTAGTGTCTATCAATCCGTTGAGCTATCATTGGGATAAGGAGATGATAAATATAGCCGAGGCGTTAGCTCGCTGATCAATAGGGGGAGGATAAGCAATGAACGAGAAGAAGCCTATTATGCAACTGGATCATATCTGTGCGGCCTATGATGGCAAGCAGGTATTGAATGACGTGAATCTGACGGTATACGAACGTGATTTTTTGGGTGTGGTAGGTCCTAACGGTGGTGGAAAAACTACGTTGATGAAGATTATATTGGGATTGCTATCGCCGGTAAGCGGTAAGATTAGCTTTTTCAATGACGGGAAAGAGGTCCCTGCCATCAGTATGGGCTATCTTCCGCAGTACAACACGATAGACAAGAAATTCCCTATTTCGGTATATGATGTAGTTCTGTCGGGATTGAACAAGCAGAAGTCTTTGTTTAAATCCTTTACACCCGAGCAGCATGAGCAAGTGCAGCGTGTCATTGCACGCATGGGCTTGGAAGGGCTGGAGAAACGTGCGATAGGCCAGCTAAGCGGCGGCCAGCTACAGCGTGCATTGTTGGGACGTGCATTAGTGTCCGAGCCAGATGTGGTGATATTAGACGAGCCAAACACCTATATCGACAAACGTTTCGAGGCGATACTATATTCATTGTTGGAGGATATAAACAAGGAGCGCGCCATTATATTGGTAAGCCATGACATCGGTACTGTATTGCAGAACGTCAAGTCAATAGCCTGTGTAAGCGGTCGTCTCGATTATCATCCCGATACAGAAATACCTGTAGAGTGGCTCGAAAAGCATTTCGGATGTCCCATAGACTTGTTAGGACACGGCAATTTGCCACATCGTGTGCTGATGTGCCATCATCATCACGATGAAGAACATGAAAAATAGAATTACAATTCGTTTAGAAGCCATTTCCAGATAGGGGTGACTTTTATTTCTTTTCCGTCGATGTTTATCGTCTTTTCTTCATCTTTTGTGATGATTAGTAAGCGATTACATGGCATGAAAGACGACAGCTTAACTAGAGCTTTCGCTTCTCGTTCTAATGTATCTTGTTCTGATATTGTATAACTTACTTGAATGGCTGTTTCACATTCTGGAATATAGAAGTCTACTTCTACTCCTTGGTTGTAGAAGAAAACAGCATCTTCTCTGCCATATTTTCTTAGTAGGCTTATTGCTACCAAATTTTCAAGCAGTGGGGCATAGTTGTTGATAAGAAACAAGTTTAGTATGCCATTATCTGTAAAATAGTATTTCGGATTTGTTTCTTTATCTACTAATTTGCCTACAATATTTGGAACCTGATTGATTAGCCATGCTTCTTTGGCATATTCTAGATAGTTGATAATAGTATTCTTTCCGACTTTTATTCCCGTAGCTGTGATGATGTTTGTTAAGCGGCTGAAGGATAAGGGTTGCATAATGCTTTCAGCTATTTTTTTGAACATAATCTTCAGGGCGAAAGTGTTTTCTATGGCATGGCGTGCTGCTATGTCGCCTAAATATATCTTCTGATACAGACTTGATAAGTAATCTCTCTTTGAAGAAAGTGCTGCACCTTCTGGAAAACCGCCAAAACGAAAGTAATCATTGAAAAGTCTTATAACCTCAGCTTTTGTTTCGGTGCCATAAAGAGTTGTTGGAAGTAACTTAATATTTTTAGCCGCTAGAAATTCATTGAATGAATAAGGATATATATCTACAGGAATGTATCTGCCACCCAATGTGCTTTGTATTTCTTTGCTGAGCATTTTTGCGTTGCTTCCTGTGATATATACTCGATATTTTGAGTCTGCGAGTCGTCTGGCAAACTTCTCCCATCCATCAATATTCTGGATTTCATCCAAAAACAGGATAGGGCGTTTGCCGTACATTTCCATGTGTATTTCTAAAAGAAGATTTAGATCTTGTGCTGTTATGTTTCCTAAGCGTTCGTCTTCGAAATTGATATAAAGGATTTCATCCCAACCTATACCAGAATTGAGCAGTTGTTGAATGCGTTGGTAAAGAATATACGATTTTCCGGCACGTCGAATCCCAACAAATACATAATTCCCAAATTCTTCGAATCGAAAATTGCGTGGCAGTACCTTATGTCGCGGTATTTCAAGTTGATAGTCAACCAAAACTGATTTAAGTATTTCTTTATCCATACCATTATTGTTTTGTTTATGGAACAAAAATAGTGATAAATTGTTTTATTGACAATACAATACTGCCTTATTAAATCATTTAGCTATTGTTTTTTTATCGGGTTTACATGGGATGATTGAATTTTACGTTCTTGGTGTGGTAAAAGATTCTTTTCCGAACCGAATAGATAATGAGCTTTTATAACTAGCAGAAGCAGAGGCGATGAAATACAAAAAACTCTTAACGTGCACTCTCTCTTACTGAAATTCACTATCTTTGCCACATTCTTACTCTGAAATTAACGAAGAATAAATAGTTAACAAATGAAACAGTACAACAAGATTAACAATCTGGTGGGCTGGTTGACGTTCTTGGTAGCGGCATTTACTTATTGCTCTACCATAGAACCGACTGCCAGTTTTTGGGATTGTCCCGAGTTTATTACTACAGGGTATAAGTTGGAGGTCGGACATCCGCCCGGCGCACCATTTTTCATGCTGACAGCCAATTTGTTCAGTCAGTTTGTGAGCGATCCGTCGCAGGTAGCTCGTATGGTGAACACGATGAGCGCGCTGATGAGTGCAGCCTGCATCATGTTCTTGTTCTGGAGTGTGACGTGCCTGGCTAAGAAACTGGTTTGTCCAGACGATGAGAAGATGACTCTCGGTAAACTGATAACCATTATGGGTTCGGGCGTAGTAGGCGCATTGGCCTATACCTGGAGTGATACATTCTGGTTCAGTGCTGTAGAGGGCGAGGTATATGCTTACTCCAGCCTTTTCACGGCAGTGGTTTTCTGGCTGATACTGAAATGGGAGAACCGTGCAAACGAGGCGCACAGCGACCGTTGGCTTATCTTGATAGCCTATCTTACCGGTCTTTCTATCGGTGTGCATCTGCTTAATTTGCTGTGTATTCCTGCCATCGTACTTGTATATTATTATAAGAAAAACCCCAATGCCGATTTGAAAGGCAGTTTGATAGCGTTGACAGGCTCTATGGTGCTTGTAGGCGTAGTGCTTTATGGCATCGTGCCTGGCATCGTGAAAGTAGGTGGATGGTTTGAACTGTTGTTTGTCAATACGTTAGGTTGTCCGTTTAATACCGGATTGGTATTTTATATCATCATATTGGCTGCCAGCCTTATTTGGGGTGTATACGAAAGCTATACGTTGCGCAGCAATAAGTTGATGAATATCTCTTTCTTGCTTACCGTAGCGTTGCTGGGTATTCCTTTCTATAGCTATGGATGGACAAGCGTATTGGTTGGTATCGTTGTGTTGGCGGCTTTGGCGGCATATCTGTTTATAGATTTGCCTGCAAAATGGCGTGTGTCTGCACGTACGCTTAACACCTCGCTGCTCTGTATGATGATGATAGTAGTGGGATATTCTTCGTACGCTGTCATTGTGATACGTTCGGCAGCCAATACTCCGATGGACCAGAACTCGCCTGAAGATATATTTACGTTGGGCGAATACTTGAATCGTGAGCAATACGGTACTCGTCCGTTGTTCTACGGACAGGCTTATTCTTCAAAAGTGGCTTTGAAAGAAGTCGACGGAGGCTGTATGTACGACGTGAGAGAAGGAGCGCCTGTTTATCAGCGTAAGGAAAAAGAGAATCCTGCAGAAAAAGACAGCTACGAAAAGGTACGTAACAAGACCGAATATAAGTATGCTCAGAATATGCTGTTCCCACGTATGTATAGCGATGCGCATGCCAAAGCTTACGAAGACTGGCTGGGCGGCATAGAAGGTAAGACCGTACCTTTCAATCAGTGTGGCGAAATGGTTATGGTGAAGATGCCTACCCAGTGGGAAAACATCAAGTTCTTCTTCATCTATCAGGTGAACTTCATGTACTGGAGATACTTTATGTGGAACTTTGCCGGACGTCAGAATGATCTTCAAAGTCAGGGAGAGATAGAACATGGTAACTGGATTACGGGTATACCGTTTATCGACAACTTCCTGGTGGGCGACCAGACTTTCTTGCCGAGTGATCTGAAAAATAATAAGGGACATAACGTATTCTACTGTTTGCCGCTTATCTTGGGTCTTATCGGATTATTCTGGCAGGCTTATAAGGGCGATAAGGGTATCCAGCAATTCTGGATTGTATTCTTCTTGTTCTTCATGACCGGATTGGCTATTGTGCTTTACCTTAATCAGACTCCGGGTCAGCCGCGTGAGCGCGACTATGCATACGCCGGCTCGTTCTATGCATTCGCTATTTGGATTGGATTAGGCGTAGCGGCTATCTCTGAATGGCTTGCCAAGAAGATGAAGAAAGAAACTCTTGCTGCCGTAATCGCCAGTGTAGCATGTCTGTTAGTTCCTATACAGATGGTTAGCCAGACTTGGGATGACCACGACCGCAGCGGGCGTTATACTTGCCGTGACTTCGGACAGAATTATCTGAATTCGTTGCAGGAAAAAGGGGCTCCTATCATCTTTACTAATGGCGATAACGATACATTCCCATTGTGGTATAATCAGGAAACAGAAAACTTCCGTACTGATGTACGTGTATGTAACCTGAGTTATTTGCAGACCGATTGGTATATCGATCAGATGCGTCGTCCTGCTTACGATTCACCGTCGGTGCCTATCAACTGGAACCGTATCGACTATGTACAAGGGCATAACGAAGCTGTAGCTATACGTCCTGATGCTATGTCTACCATAGTTAAGTATTACCAGCAAGACCCAGAAAACGCCAAGAAAGAATTCGGAGACAATCCGTACGAGCTGAAGAATATTCTGAAGTATTGGGTTCGCAACTCGAAAGACTCTGGTTTGCAGATGATTCCTACCGACAGTATTGTTATGAAACTGGATAAGGAAGCTATCAAGCGTTCGGGCATGTTGACTCCTGATTCTATTCCCGACTATATGCATATCTCGCTGAAAGGAAAGCGTATGTTGTATAAGAGCGAATTGATGATACTTGAAATGTTGGCTAACGCTAACTGGGAGCGTCCGCTCTATATGGCTATAACAGTAGGTTCGGATAATCACATGAATCTTACCAACAACTTCCTTCAGGAAGGTTTGGCATATCGAATCACTCCGTTCAATAACACTGCGTTAGGTCGTCGTATCGACTCTGAAAAGATGTACGATAACTTGATGAACAAGTTCAAGTTCGGTGGAATAGATAATCCTGATGTATATCTTGACGAGACTGTACACCGTATGTGCGATACTCATCGTCGTCTGTTCGTGCAGTTGGCAAGCCAACTTATCAAAGAAGGTAAAAACGATAAGGCATTAAAAGCACTCGACTACTGCCAGAAGGTAATCCCAGCATCTACAGTGCGTCACGATTATCTGTTTGGCGGCTCAAAAGAGATGGCCGAAGACTATCGATTGCTGGGACAGCCTATGAAGGCAGCCGAAATCTTAGACCAATTGGCTAATAACTCTTTAGAGTACATTACTTGGTATATGAGCTTAGGTGATTCTTATTTCTCAAGCTCTACTGAAGAGTGTATGCGTCAGTTCTACATTTTGGACGATGTATGCAATGCGCTTGCCGCTATTAAGGATCCGAAGACAGGTGAAGAATTACCTATAGCTAAACACTATGCACAGAAGTTTGAACAGCTGTATAAGTTGCTCGAAGCTCGTGTAGGCGTTAATAAGAAAAAATAAATTCTATAAATCAAGTCATGGACTGGTATCAGATTATTGGTACTGGTCCATGTTCGTTTAAAACAGAATAGGGAAACACTTTCTCACAATTTACCTGAATCATGCTAATAGAACAACCCCCATTGGTACTTAGATGGCTTTATCCCAGGGCTTGCTGGCGGATGGATAAAAACGAAAAATCGGTCTATCTTACTTTTGATGACGGCCCGATACCTGAAATCACTCCTTGGGTACTCGATTTGCTTGATAAATACGGAATAAAAGCCACTTTCTTCATGGTGGGCGATAATATCCGTAAGCATCCAGAAGAATTTCGTATGGTAGTAGAGCGTGGACATCGCATCGGCAATCATACGTTCAATCATATCCGTGGATTTGAGTACTTGAGTAAGAATTATCTGGCTAATACTGATAAGGCTAATGAATATCTGCATACCGACTTATTTCGTCCGCCTCACGGACATATGCGTTGGATGCAATATCATGTGCTAAGAAGTAAATACCGTATTATCATGTGGGATTTGGTGACACGTGATTATAGTAAACGGCTCACAGGTCCGCAAGTGCTCGCCAAAGTAAAGAAGTACGTACGAAACGGCTCTATAATTACGTTTCACGATTCATTAAAGTCCGAGCCACGTATGAAATACGCGTTGCCACGTGCCATTGAGTGGCTTTTGGCTCAAGGATATACCTTTAAAGTATTCGACTAAAAACAAAAGAGGCTATGCCGTGATTTGATTCCGACATAGCCTCTTGTTTTTATTATTGGCTAACCTAATTATTATTTAGGCTGTTTTCCGATGTAAGCCAAGATACCACCGTCAACGTACAGTACGTGTCCGTTTACGAAGTTAGATGCGTCTGAAGCCAAGAATACAGCAGGGCCCATCAAGTCTTCAGGAGTTCCCCAGCGAGCAGCAGGAGTTTTAGCTACGATAAATGCATCGAACGGATGACGAGAACCGTCTGCCTGACGTTCGCGAAGCGGTGCAGTCTGCGGAGTAGCGATGTAACCCGGGCCGATACCGTTACACTGGATGTTGAATTCACCGTATTCAGAGCAGATGTTGCGAGTAAGCATCTTCAAACCACCCTTAGCAGCAGCGTATGCAGATACTGTTTCACGACCCAATTCACTCATCATAGAGCAGATATTGATAATCTTACCGTGACCCTTCTTGATCATTCCAGGGATAACTGCCTTAGAAACGATGAACGGAGCGTTCAAGTCAACGTCGATAACCTGACGCCATTCAGCAGCTGTCATTTCACACATAGGGATACGTTTGATGATACCAGCGTTGTTAACCAAGATATCGATAACGCCAACTTCTTTTTCAACTTGTGCTACAAGAGCAGCAACAGCTTCTTCGTTTGTAACGTCGCATACGTAACCGTGAGCTTCGATACCTAATTCTTTATAAGCAGCTATACCTTTGTCTACCAATTCCTGTTTGATATCGTTGAAAACGATTGTTGCGCCTGCTTTTGCGAAAGAAGTAGCAATAGCGAAACCGATACCGTAAGATGCACCTGTAATCAATGCGATCTTACCTTCAAGTGAAAAGTTAACCATAAATTTTTTGTTGTTTATATTGTTAGTAACTAAAATGTTTCTTTTAAATAAGGCGTTGCGTTAGCGCACACATCCTTTAATTCTACAAATATACGATTTTCTTTCTTTATTGAGCCAATAATTCGCAAATCTTATCTTGGAAATTACGGGCATCTTTGCCATTTAATATGTTTTGGTTAATGATAACGAACGCTATCATGTCGCCAGCACTATTTTTTACATATCCAGCCAATGAACTGACGCCTGTTACTGTGCCTGTCTTGGCGTGTACGTTATTGAACGCCTTTCCTTTTTTCATGCGATACTGTAGGGTGCCGTCTATTCCGGCTATCGGTAGCGCATCGTAGAAGGGTTTGTATATCTCTGTATGGTGATAGGCGTATTTCAAGTAGGCCATCATCAGACTTGGCGAAATATAATTATACATTGATACTCCGCTGCCGTCTACTATCTTATAGTGATGAGGCGCTCTCTCCAATTGCCATTTCATGAAATGATAGATGGCTTTTTGAGCGTCTTGAAATCCTATGCCTTTCTTTTTTGCCTTTTCTGCTCCTAAGGCATAAAACATGGCTTCAGCATTCAGATTGTCGCTTTTCTTTAGCGCACGGTGTAATACCGAATCTAAGTTGTGCGATATTTCTGTCAGCGCTATAGCTTCTGCTTCTTCCGGACATACTCCGAACCGTTTGGAATTTATCTGGATGCCTTGTTTTTGTAGTTTGTAGCAGAATGTTTGCAGAAAGAAATCTTTGGATGAGTATACATTCAAGGTTTCGGTACAAGCTTTTGTGGCATTGCCGCTTATGCGGAAGGTATTCCCGTTGCTAATCCAGTCACGCGTAATTTTAAGTCGTCCTGCCGATGGCGAATGACTTACGGCCTTGTTGTCTATGATATAATAATCCGATTCCGGAATGATCTTGACTTTAGGCGCATAGCCATTCTGTCCTGGAGTAACCGTTATGTTTACGCATCCTCTGTTAAGCATCAGGGGCGACAGATAGGGTTGGAAAGCTTCGGGCGTGTCGTCCCAAGCCCAGCCGGTACCCCAGTGCACCGAGTCGGTCATTGATACGTCGGCTGTTACGCTACCGTCTATCGCGCGTATTCCGGCATTGTAGACGGCAGCGGCCAGCTTTTCCATATCTTCTTCCATGAATTCAGGGTCGAATCCTCCGTTTACGTATAAATCGCCTTTCAGAACGCCATCGGGAGTTATTGTTCCCGTATACGATAGTTGTGTACGGAATCGGTACTCTGTGCCCAGATCATGAAGGGCGGTTACCGATGTAATGATTTTCTCTATCGATGCCG
>ENA-OPNF01000190-OPNF01000190.1-human-gut-metagenome-genome-assembly--contig:-NODE-190-length-20603-cov-3.576406_pt1 | contig 20603 bp, 18 predicted proteins | sample MGYA00241534_ERZ501765 | MGnify/ENA primary metagenome ERZ501765 (study PRJEB25962, sample SAMEA2042567) | human gut metagenome | biome: human gut; feature: human-associated habitat; material: faeces... | reverse complement strand
AGAACGGCTGCGGCTTCCTTGATAGCATCTTCGTTTCCGTCAAATGTCTCTGTGTTGATACCTATTACCTCGCCGCCCATCGATTTGATGGCATCATTTAATTCATTAAGCTTGGACAATTCTGCGACACAAGGCTTGCAGCCGGTAAACCAGAAATTAACGACAGTTACTGCATTATTGGAAAACAGGCTTTCGTCAACAGAATTACCGTCAAAATTCTTGCCGGAGAAACTCTTGAAAGGCGTGATTTCTTCGGAACTGTCGTTCTGGTCGGTGCTTTCTGATCCTGCGTTTTTATTTTCGATTTCATCTATCTGCTTTTCAATCTGTCTGATAGTTTCGATATCATCGTTAAGTGTTTTCAGTTCATCATCCGTAAAGGATTCCTTGTTCGATTCTATTATGCCGGCCAGATAATCGGCATAATCTCCGCTTGGATCGGCATCGCTTTTATTCGCCATGCCAAATGCCTTGTTCCATACATCCTGGTGATCTGCAAATATCTGGTTCTCCTGCTGATATAGATCATCCAGCTTTGTGTTGGAATTGTTCACAGCTTCAGTGGTGGATTCTGTCTGGGTTTTTTGTGAATTCTCAGTGGTGGCAGATCCTGATCCGTTACATGCTGTGAGAGATAATGCTGCACAGAGAGTGATAATAGATATTAATGTTCTTTTTGTCTTCATAAATAATTGCTCCTTTAAATAATAATTTAAATAATATTAGTGTGGTTGATTGTTACATGTTGGTTTTGGAAGCTTGCTTATGTTCTTTTTGGGAACACGGCTTTCCCATAAACTGATAGTGGATCGCATCTTTTGGACATGCCTTCATACATGCTCCGCATCGTATGCATTCCGGATGATTTGGTGTTTTGCATACATCTACATCCATTTTGCATGCCTTTGAACACTTACCGCATCCGACACATTTGCTGCTTTCAACCTTGATACTCATAAGGCTGACCTTGTTGAATAATGAGTAGATTGCGCCGAGAGGACAAATCCATTTACAGAAGGGTCTGTAGAACAGAATACTCAGAACGACAACTGTAATTAAAATAAGGCATTTAAATGAAAACAGCTTTCCAAGAGCAGAGCGTATAGCTGCATTTCCGAGTGAAAGTGGTATAGCACCTTCCAGAACACCTTGTGGACAAATATACTTACAGAAGAACGGGTCTCCCATTCCTATAGAGTTCGTTACAAGCATCGGCAGAAGTATAACGAAAACAATAAGGATTATATATTTCAGGTATCTTAGTGGTTTCAGCCTGGCTGTGGAAAACTTTTTCCCGGGGATTTTGTGAAGCAGATCCTGAAACCATCCAAATGGACACAAAAACCCACATATAAATCTTCCGAGGATCACACCGATTAAAATGAAAAAACCGGTTATGTAGTAAGAAAATTTAAATTTGGATGATCCGACGACCGCCTGAAATGCACCAATGGGACACGCTCCTGTTGCAGCAGGACAGGAGTAACAGTTTAGTCCTGGTACGCATACTGTTTTTGCATTGCCCTGATAGATCTTGCCTTTAAATAAATTGGGGATGTGAATATTGGTAAGCAGCGTGGCTGCTGCCTGTATCCATCCGCGTATTCTGGCTGTTTTTTTTGACAGTGATTTGTTCTTATCCAATTCCTACACACTCCAGACATAATTTTATTGCTTTGCTGAGCACGGCAGCCGCTTCACCTCTGACTGCACCATAGCTGATCATTGCCATACCCGTGATGAGTAAAATGATCTGAGATATTTTCCTGTACTTCAAGTTATTGCAGCTCCTTTCATGATTGTGTTTGTTGACCAGCTGACTTGGATATTATACAATAGCTGTTGTAAAATTTTTGTTAAGAAGGATTTTTGTTAAGAAACAGGTGACAGTTTTGAGATTATTGATAGTTGAAGATGAGAAGCAGATATGTGATATGGTTGCGAAAAGCCTGTATGATGCCGGGTATGAGGTGGATACCTGTTATGACGGAGAAGAGGCTCTTGAATGCATTCTGTCAGAGGAATATGACCTGATCGTTCTGGATCTGAATCTGCCGGGTATGGATGGAATGGAGATTTTAAAGGAACTCAGACAGAAAAATGAGGAGACAAAGGTTATCATATTATCTGCGAGGGGACAAATTGCGGATAAGGTTGAAGGGCTGGATGCAGGTGCAAATGATTATATGGAAAAACCATTTCATCTGCAGGAGCTTGAGGCGCGTATCAGAAGTCTTACAAGAAGAAAATTTGTACAGAAGGATGTATGTCTGGAAAGTGGCGGGATAAAGTTTGATACGATAAAACGTGAGGCATACGCAAAAGGAGAGAAGGTTCCCCTTACAAGAAAAGAAAATGGAATCCTGGAATATCTGCTTCTTAATCTGGGCAGACCGGTAAGCCAGGAGGAATTGATGGAGCATGTCTGGGATGCTTCGGTTGACAGCTTCAGTGGAGCAATCAGAGTACATATGTCTTCGCTGAGAAGAAAGCTTAAGGCAGTGCTTGGATATGATCCGATTTTGAACAAGGTGGGAGAAGGCTATAAAATACGAGAGGAGTCCGACAGATGAAAAGAATGTCGCTGCAGTGGAGGCTTACCTGTATAATCACATTATATATTGCGCTTATATGTGGATGCCTTACTTTGCTTGTCTATAAAAATGGCGTGTATTATATTGATTCTCTGCAAGAAACCGTTGATGCCCAGGGAGATGATAATGGGAGCGGTACTGATGAAATATATATCAGTATTCCGGAGGATAAGTGGGATGAATTTGCAAATGATTTTTCTGTTAAGGTGTACAATAATAAGGCAGATTACAAGAAAAACAGCCTGATAATTTCTGCCTTGCTGGCCCTGCTTGGCGGAGTAGCTACATATTTTATAAGTGGGCATGCACTAAAGCCGATCAGTGAGTTTTCTGATAAAATTGAAGATGTACAGGCACAGAATCTGGCGGATTCACGAATAGAAGAAAACAGTGTTAAAGAACTGAACCAGCTCAGCGTTTCATATAACAAGATGCTTGAACGCCTCTCGGATGCATTTGAGATACAGAGACAGTTTACTGCAAATGCAGCACATGAGCTCAGAACTCCACTGTCTTTAATGCAGATACAGCTTGATTCATATAATTCTTCCCGGCATCCGGGAGATGACGAAGTTACTCTGCAGACGATAAAGATGGTCACTGAACAGAATGAGAGACTCAGCAAAATGGTAAAGACACTTCTTGATATGAGTGAGCTTCAAACTGTGAGCCGGGATGATAAAATAATGGTCGACGCGCTTGTTGATGAGGTATTGGCGGATCTGGAACCTCTTGCACAGGAAAAGGATATAGAACTTATTGGAGAATGTACGGATGTAACGATGATAGGAAGTGACATCCTTATTTACAGGATGTTATACAATCTTGTTGAGAATGCTATAAAATATAACCGCACAGGAGGACGGGTTACAGTGACAGCGCGTCAGAAGGAAAAACACGTTTACCTGTCAGTAGAGGATACCGGAAATGGTATCCCGGAAGAACTGAAGGATCGCGTGTTTGAACCTTTCTTTCGCGTGGATAAATCCAGAAGCCGTGAGCTTGGCGGCGTAGGACTGGGACTTGCTCTTGTCCGCGAGATCGTGATAGTGCATGATGGCAATATTGCAGTTAAGTCTAATCCGTCTGGAGGAACGATTTTTGAAGTCGTTTTATAAAGTGAGCATTACAGCCGTTACATATAACAGACTTACCCACTTACTTTCCGGTAACAGCATATTGGCTGTCATACATAGCCTTAAGATTTTCGTTGGAATTGAATTTTTCTCCTATGCAGAATTCTTCAGACCATGTCATGTAGTATGCCCATGGAGTGTGTGACTTCTCCAGAAGATGTATATCCGGTATATATCCAACTTCGGTAAGGGCGGCAACCTTGTTCGGAGAGGTAGCTTCTACAAGCTTTGTGTATTCTTCACTGTAATCGGTTGCTGTGTATTCCGGCAGATATATGTCCATGGAGACAATATCAACGAAGTCATCTCCAGGGTATACGCCTTTTGTAGGACAGTTCCATACCCATATAAGGTTGTTGATGTTCAGTACATTTGTATAGTAGTCGAACATGAGTCTGTAGAGCTTTGCCGCAACAGCAGGACCTTTGGCACCCCACCAGAACCAGGTGCCCTCGGACTCGTGGAAAGGTCTCCACAGAACCGGGATATCTTCAAGCTGGAATCTTCGGAGTTCCTTTGCGATGATGTCCATATCGTGGTAGAAAGCATCACGTTCTCTTGTTCCTGGAATGAGCACCTTTTCAGCGTCGAAGTCAGTGTGCTCTGTGTAGAAACTCTTGTCACGACCTCCAATCGGAGAGAACCAGTGAAATGTGAAAGTGACAATGCCATTTGTTTTCTTTGCCCATTCGAGAGCGGTGTCAAGGGTATCCTGATTTTCATATACCTCTGTGAGACATTCTGCGGATGCATCATTATAGTTTATGTTTGGCGAGTATCCAAGCAGCTCGAAACCTCTGAGTGCCGGACATTTGCCTGTCTGTTCGTATATATAGTCAATCTCCTCCATAGAATTGGTCTGTGTGTGCTGACCTGTTATTATCTTTTTACCAGAAATCTCCGATAAATAATCCAGCAGATTCTGTGCTGAATGCGATATGTGCTTGTTTGCTGCTTTCTGCATCTTATTTTCTCCTTCATTAGTATGTGTTTGATATGCTTTTATCATATACAAATAAATGTAATAATTGTATTATATAAAGAGCAAAAAATAGTATAAACCTATCATGATACAACTTGGATCGTAGGGGGAGACTGCTATGGAAATATTTGAGTACATTGATGAGATGAAACAGCCATATGATATATTTTACACAGATTGTGTGCATTCTGAATTGCACTGGCACTATTACAGTGAGATGCTTTATATAGTCAGCGGATCTATCCGGGTGATCTGCAATGATGGAGAGACGGTTCTCAGAAAAGGGGATATGTGCTACCTATATCCGCTGCAGCTTCACAGTATAAAGGCGGATAAGACCTGTACGGAATCGGTGAAGTATGCGGTCATAAAGTTTAATATGTATACACTGGGCATTCCCCAGACTTATATAAGGAAAATGTATGATTGCTTTGTATACAGGACGGAGACTACAGATTTCTGTATGGTTATAAGGTCTGAAAAACTAAAAGAAAGTATGGCAGATATTGTTCAGGATATATTTGAGGAGTATACGGAAAAACGGGAGATGTACATGCTTGCGGTTCAGTCTGGGATATATAAGCTGCTCATCATCATGGCAAGACAAATGAAAACAAATGGAGATTTTAAGTATAAGAGGTCGGATGGTGATGTGTATTTCAATCACATACTGGAATATATAGATGCGCATTCGTCAGAACAGATTGAGGTTAAAGATCTGGCAGAAATGTGCAGTATGAGTTATTCACACTTTGCCAGATCATTTAAGGCTCGTTATGGAAGATCGTGTAAGGAATACATATTGTATATAAGGCTCAATAAGGCGCAGAACATGCTGCTGTATTCGGATTATTCCATGGAATATATTGCGCAGGAAAATGGCTTTTCGGACAGCAGTTATTTTATCCGGGTGTATAAAAAATGGAGGGGGATCACTCCGAAACAGGAAAGGATGCAGAACAGACTTTAGTATCCCAATAGGGTGCAAATGAAACAGACTCACATGTGATTGAGACACAAGTGAGTCTGTTCATAAACCGATTATATTGTTGCCGTTGCGGATTTGGCACGGCTAATTTTATTTTCCCCGAATTTTCGTCTCAGCTGTTTCATAACCCACAGGTACGCAGGTATCAGGAAGAGATCAGCACATACCCATGCAAGCGGACTTCCTAGTGATACGCAGATGAAACCGAAATGTGGCACCAGCACGAAACCGGCAACAGAACGAGCAATCATCTCACATATGCCTGCAAGTATGGCGAAAGTCGAGTAGCCAAGCCCCTGTATCATGAATCTTACGATATTCACAAGAGCCAGGAATATGTAGAATGCGGCATTGATAACCACGAATTCATATATGTAGCCGATAAGCTCTATCTGTTCTTTCTTTACAAAGAGAAGTGCAAGCTGCTTTCCGAACACGATGGAGAAAGCCAGAGCCACGAGGGCATATATGATTCCCATCTTGATACAGGCTTTAAGTCCCTGATCAACACGGTCAAGACGTCTGGCACCAACATTCTGACCTCCGTATGTTGCCATGGTGGAGCCCATTGCATCGAAAGGACAGCACATGAACATGGAAATCTTGCTTCCTGCTGATACGGCTGCAACATATGTTGAACCCATATCATTGACTGCGGTCTGAAGAATGACACTGCCTATGGCGGTTATGCTGTACTGCAGGCCCATAGGCAGACCCATACCGCAGAGCTTAAGGCAGTGACGCATGCTGAATGTCCAATCCTCTTTACTGAATTCAAGATACTTCAGTTTCTTTGTCATGTATATCGTACATATGATTCCTGACACTGCCTGTGAAGCTACTGTGGCAACTGCAGCTCCGGCGACGCCCATAGGAACAACAAGTATAAGATCAAGTATTATGTTGACAATTGATGAACCCACAAGGAATATGACAGGTGTGATACTGTCTCCGAGTGATCTCAGTATTCCGGCAGTCAGGTTGTAGAGAAATGTTGCCGGTATTCCCAGGAATATTATAAATATGTATATGTATGCGTCATCGATGATATTTGAAGGTGTTCTGAGAGCCTTGAGTATCTGCATGGTAAAGATACTTACTGCCACTGTTATAACAGCAGCCAGTGCAACGGATGACCATATACTGTTGATTATATAAGCCTTAAGAGCCTTGAAATCCTTCGCACCGTAAGCCTGGGCAACAGGGATTGCAAATCCATTGCAGATTCCTATACAGAATCCGAGTATCATGAAGTTGATGCTTCCGGTGGAACCCACCGCCGCCAGCGCGTCCGTTCCCAGCTTCTGACCGACTATGACAGAATCCACCATATTATAAAACTGCTGAAATATCAGACCAAAGAGAAGGGGCAGACCAAAGTTCAATATAAGCTTTGAAGGCTTTCCTTCAGTGAGGTCTTTTGTGCCACTGATGCGTGCGATAAAATTCTTCATGTAATTCACCTCTCCAAAATTGTTATTTACAGGTTGTTTTCACGATATCGTGTGTTTGCTAGTTAATCACCTTTTAATGATTTTATATATGGAAAAAAGGTGATTAAACGTGGTAAAATGTAAACACTTTTGTAATGCTGAAAACTTGATATATATTAGTCTCTGAACTAATATAAGTATAGTCGTAAAAGTGATGAAAAAAGAGAAAATAATTGTGCATAAAGCGCATGGATACGAACCGGGATGATATCAGTAGTGATCATGACCTGGCAGGGGATATGGAATGAGTAGAGATAGTGATAAAAAAAAGAACAATAAAAAACACAGAGAAGAGATTAGAAATATAAGCAGCATAGAGAATGGTACTTCGAGAGCCTACAGGCAGAAGGTGCTTGTCAGACAGGCTGGAAAGCTCGTGGACGAGCTGGAGCGCGCAAGGCGTGAAGAACAGGAAACTCAGGCAGATGGAATCATCAGACAGAAGGTAGTCAAGAGAAAGAGCACCAGGATAGCGTACAGGGTGGTTGGCATAATATTTGTACTGGCAGGTATAGCAGTTGTGTGGTGGGCTATGGGAGGTCACTACAGAATGATAAAGGCTGCTATTGCGATTGCGGCCATGGCATATGGATTTTATGTGGTCAAGGCTTCATTTAGAAAGTCTGCATATGATATGACATATCTGTTTGGTCAGGATGTTGTAACGATCATTCAGAAGAGAGGCAGTAAGGTGATACCGTATGAGACTATTACAGGGTATATCATGATAGAGCCTGATCCTGAATTGAAGTATTATATAATTAAGTTTGACAGAGGCAGGGAGAGTTACATAGTTCCATTTGCCGGAGCAAAAGGCAAATGTGAGGCGGTATACGATATCCTGAGAGAGAAGGTAAGAACTGATGAAGAATAAAATACTTGAAAAGCTGCAGAACAGTGATGGATATGTGTCAGGACAGGAGCTCTGTGAGCTGTTGGGGGTATCCAGAACAGCGGTGTGGAAGAACATACAGGCACTCAAGAATGAAGGTTATGTGATCGAGGGCGTGAACAACAAGGGATACAGATTGGTGAGTGAGCCTGATGTAATGTCTGAGGAGAAGATCTCAAAGTATCTTGAGACCAGAACATTTGCCAGAAAGCTTTACTATTATGATGAGACGGATTCAACGAACACCCGTGCCAAGATAGTCGGGGAAACTGACTGTGTTCACGGAGCTCTGTTCGTGGCAAATGAGCAGACTGCAGGAAAGGGACGAAGAGGCCACAGTTGGAATTCTGATAAGGGCACGACAATATCCATGTCGTATCTGCTCAAGCCGGACATAGATATTTCCTGTGTGTCAAGGATAACTCTGGTGTCGGCGGTGGCACTTGCCAGAGCGTTCAGCAAGGTGGATGGAGTAAAGCCTCAGATTAAATGGCCGAATGATGTGTTGTCTGATGGAAAAAAAATGGTCGGAATCCTCACAGAGATGAGTTCCGAGGGAACTGACATAAGCTATGTTGTTGTGGGAATAGGCATAAACGTGTATAACCGAAGCTTCCCTGAGGACATAGCAGACAAGGCCACATCAATACTGCTGGAAAATGGCAAGGGCTGTGACAGATCATGGTTCATTGCACAGGTGTCAAATGAATTTGAAAAGCTATATGACGAATTTATAAAGAATAAGGACCTGGGATTCCTTGTTGATGAGTACAACAGTTATCTTGTGAACAGGGATAAGCAGGTGTATGTAATAGAGGGGGATAAAAAGACAGAGTACACGGCGCTTGGACTTTCAAAGGATGGAGGACTTCTGGTGAGGGATGCCGATGGCGAGGTTCACGATATAATATCCGGGGAAGTATCCGTGAGAGGAATATATGGATATGTGTAAGGCTGAAAAAAATAGCTGATCAAGAATATGGTTATAGGGCTTAAGAAAATTAATAATTGGTATGTATAATTCAAAAAAACTAGAAATATAGCCCCTTATAGTTTATAATCGGCAGTGTGTATATAACAAAACTTAGAAAACACAAAGATGGAGGACATAAAACATGGAAAAGATTCAGATGACCACACCACTTGTAGAGATGGATGGAGATGAGATGACCAGAATTCTCTGGCAGTATATAAAGGATGAGCTTATTTATCCATTTATCGATCTCAAGTCAGAGTACTATGACCTTGGACTTGTACATAGAAATGAGACAGATGACAAGGTAACATTTGACTCAGCATACGCAACACAGAAGTATGGCGTAGCTGTAAAGTGTGCTACTATCACACCTAATGCGGCAAGAGTTAAGGAGTACAATCTCAAGGAGATGTGGAAGAGCCCTAACGGAACCATCAGAGCGATCCTTGATGGTACAGTGTTCAGAGCACCTATCGTAGTAAAGGGAATCGAGCCATGTGTTAAGAACTGGAAGAAGCCTATCACCATCGCAAGACATGCATATGGTGATGTATACAAGAGCGTAGAGATAGATGTTCCAGGTCCTGGAACTGCAGAGCTTGTATTCACAGGCGATGACGGACAGGTTATAAAGGAGACTATACATAAGTTTGATGGCCCTGGTGTTCTTCAGGGACAGCACAACGTGGACAAGTCTATTGAGAGCTTTGCAAGAAGCTGTTTCAAGTATGCGCTTGATACCAAGCAGACATTGTGGTTTGCCACAAAGGATACCATATCAAAGAAGTATGACCATACATTCAAGGATATCTTCCAGGAGATATTCGATGCAGAGTATAAGGAGCAGTTCGATGCAGCAGGTATTGAGTACTTCTACACACTTATAGATGATGCGGTTGCCCGTGTTATGAAGAGTGAAGGCGGTTACATCTGGGCATGTAAGAATTATGATGGAGATGTAATGAGTGATATGATCTCATCAGCATTTGGTTCACTTGCCATGATGACATCAGTTCTCGTATCCCCTGATGGAAAGTATGAGTACGAGGCAGCACACGGAACAGTTATGAGACATTACTACAAGCACCTTGCCGGTGAGGAGACATCAACCAACTCAGTTGCAACTATCTTCGCATGGTCAGGAGCACTCAGAAAGCGTGGAGAGCTTGATGGAATCCAGGCACTTCAGGATTTTGCAGACAAGCTCGAGGCTGCAACCATCAAGACTATAGAAGATGGCAAGATGACAAAGGATCTGGCTCTCATCACAACTCTCGAGAACCCAACAGTCCTCAACAGTGAGAACTTTATCAAGGCTATCAGAGAGACACTTGAGGGTATGCTCTAAGAATGAAATTGTGTAACGGGCTGATTACAGACGTTGCTTTTAACGGGATATCACCTTTATTCATACAAATGGATAAAGGTGATATTTTTATGCCATTGTGTAAAATGTGGCATTGGGTTAAAATAGCTTATATAGCATGCCTATAGCAGCATGCATATAGTAGTTTGTCTATCTGAGTGTAGCGTATAAGATAATGAGGAGTTGCATTTATGAGAATTGAGCATGTTGCGATGTATGTGAATGATCTTAAAGCTGCGAAGAATTTTTTTGAGAAATATCTGGGAGCATCAGCAAATGAGGGATATCATAATAAAACGACGGACTTCCGTTCATATTTTCTCACATTTGATGATGGCGCAAGGCTTGAGATAATGAACAGGCAGGGAATGGATGATTCTGAAAAGACACTTAACAGAACCGGATTGATACATATAGCATTCAGTGTGGGAAGCAAAGAAAAAGTTGATGAGCTTACCAGACAGCTTGCGGAGGATGGCTATGAGGTGACAAGTGGACCGCGGACGACAGGCGATGGATACTATGAGAGCTGTGTGGTCTGCATAGAGGATAATCAGATAGAGATAACGGTATAGGAATGACAGAATAGGAGGTAAAAGACAATGGATAATCAGGTATTAGAGGTAATAAAAAAGAGAAGCTCAGCGAGAGCATACAGTGATGAAGAGGTTATGAAGGAGCAGCTTGAGAAGGTCATCGAGGCTGGGCTTCAGGGACCTACAGGTATGAATAAGAAAGAGATACATTTTACAGTTGTTAAGGGTGATGCTCCAATTCTGGAAGAGCTTGATGCAGAGAAGCGTGCACTTCGCGGACAGGATAAGCAGCCTCACAATTTCTATTATGAGGCTCCGGTGCTCATATTCTTAAGCGCTGAGGATGACTTCAAGTGGAGCAAGGTGGATTCAGGAATTGCAGTTCAGAATATGGCTATAGCGGCAGAGAGCATGGGGCTCGGAAATCTGATAATCGGTTGCGTGTATGATGCACTTCACGGGGAGAAGAAAGCATATTTTGACAAGGCACTTGCAATACCGAAGGGATATTCATTCCAGATAGCTCTTGCCGTTGGACACAAGACTGACAACAAGACACCACATGATTACGATGTTGCTGCGCAGGTAAGTTATCTGTAGTATATATGGGGAGGATATTGCGTATGGGAAAACTTGTAATGGGGTATTGAGACTGCCCATATTGTAGTACGAAACATATAGAAGGAACGAAGCGTGAGTGTCCGTCCTGCGGAAAGCCGAGGGGACAGGAAGTTAAGTTCTATATGGATGGAGTGCGGTATTTGTCCGCGGAGGAGAGTCAGACAAAGGGAAAAGGTGCCGACTGGTTATGTGATCATTGTGGCAATTACAATTCAGCTCTTAACACACGGTGCAGCAGCTGCGGTGCTGAACGAGGTGCGAAGGATAAGGGGTATTTTGACGTCAGGAAAGAGCAGGACGCAAGGAATGCCAGGAATGCATCAGGTACAGGAACGGCTGCCGACGGACAAAAAGGCGGGCAGGGCAATCGGAAAAGAGGACATTCATTTGGAGCATGGAAGATAGTGCTGATCGGCATGCTTGTGATAGCGGCTATAATCGGACTTACGGCGATCATAGCCATGCCAAAGAAGAGGACAGTCACAGTCAGGGATATGACATGGAAGACCAGTGTTGATGTGGAGAAATATATTCTGTGTGATGAAGACGACTGGGAACTCCCCGAGGGTGCCACGCTAAAGACCACGAAACAAGAGGTGCACCATACTGAACAGGAATATGTTGGTGAGCGTGAGGAGACCTATGATTCATATGAGGTGATAGGTTCCCATGTGGAGTACAGCTATGAGGACAATGGAGATGGAACCTTCTCTGAAGTTGCAAATGATGTGGACGATTATGGATATGTGACGAGAACGAGGTCTGTTCCGGTGTATAGAGATAAGCCTATATACAGGACGAAGTATTATTATACAATATGGCGGTGGAAGAGACCGCCGAGGGCGGTGGAAAGACACCGGAATACCCAGATCCCCAGCTCACAGACAAGGAGAGGCTAAGGAAAAAATCAGTTGAATATGAAGTCACATGTGAAGTGAAGGATAAGGAAAAGACATATAAAGTTGAAAAGTCTATATATGACAAACTTGACATAGGTGAGACATATAAAGTCAAGGCTGACTCTGAGGAGATAGTGAGTATCATAGAGTAAAGACTTAAGAACACGGAGGCGGGCAAAAGTGACAAAGCAGTCAAAGCCTGGTAAGGATAAAAATTCAGATATTGAGAGATATCCGTATCTGGTGGCTGAGCTGTCATGACAGATTGCGGGATATGCTTATGTGGGACCATTTCATGACAGACCGGCATACGACTGGTCAGTGGAGACATCGATATATGTGGATAGGAATATAAGGCATATTGTTGATCCTGAGAGACCATTCTGACCTGCCTGGCTCATCCCCGGATGGATAAGACATAGTGAAAATTATGTCGAATCTGTTCGGGGATTTTTTTATTATAACGAATATGCGGGAAGTCTGTTGAATACTATGTATTTGAGACGAAATAGTTAAGGCGGACATTGAATGAGAGGTAACCATGATAATGGGATGTGCTTTCAGACTATGCAGCTCATAGCAGTTGCAGTGGCGATGGTTTTTGTGCTTTGCGTGACGGCGGGGACTATAGGAGCACTTGCAAAGGCGGATGATGGCAGTTATATGCTGCAAAGCAGCTCTGCAACGGAGCTAATGGGGGACTTTGGTGTGATATGTTTTGACACACTGTATGCACAGACACATCTTCACAGTAACTTTATCACAAGGACACTCAGTGCAAATTCAAACTCGGGACTCAGAAATTCGTATGGAGTATATGAGGAATTCTACTTTGAAAATGCTGAACGGATGTGTGGCTGTGTGTCGGATGCAGGAACTGATATGCTTTATACAGGAGCGAAAGTCAGGAGAGCAGATGGCGGTGAAATATATATCCGCATGAATGATGGTACCCAGACAAAGCTTGACAGTCCGGCAAATGTCAGAACCGATGCAGAAATTGAAGATGATGGTGAATATTCTAAATATGCAGATATGGCTGATATACAGAGAAAGTTTATTGACTATAGTCAGAAACTTAGGACTTATGCAGACACAGAGGGTACTGTGGATGTTGATATAACAGGTGATATGAACGATAGAAGTGTGTCAGTAAATGGTAGCGGACTGCATGTGGTATCCATGGATTACAGTCAGCTCGCCGCGGGCACAAATCCGATATATTTTGAGTTCCCGGATTATGGTGATGATACGGTGCTGCTCATGAATATTGATCTGGCAGGTATCCAGAATGCTGTTCTGGGCGATCTGATACTTGGAAGCAAGAGCGATGCAAAGGCAAACGATAATGGTAATTTTTATAATGCCTACAACAGAATGTATTTTAACTTCTATGACAGCTCGGCAGCAGATGGACAATTTGGCGGAAGCATAACATTTGCGGGCAGGGGATTTGGAACAGTGATAGCTCCAGAGGCAGCGGTAAATCTCGGACACAACTGGGATGGTTGTGTGGTGAGTGAAGTATTCTCAAACGGAGGAGAGTTCCACAGAGTACCGGGAAATGATTTCCTGGATGAAGAGCCAACGACAGAGGGTACGACGACCGAAGATACGACAACCGAAGATACGACAACGGAGGACACGACAACCGAAGACACAACCACGGAAGACACAACGACAAAGGATACGACAACGGAAGATACCACAACAGAAGACACGACGACAGAGGACACGACAACAGAAGATACCACAACAGAAGATACCACAACAGAAGATACCACAACGGAAGACACGACAACAGAATCAACAACAGGAACAACAACAGAGGATACCTCAACAGAAACTACGACGGGTACAACTACAGAGTCGACCACGGAACGTACTACATGGAGCACAACAGGAACGACAATAACCATGACAACTACGCGCAGCACTCCGCCGGTGAGACATCCAGATACTGGTGACAGGCTGCCCGTGAAAGAAGTGGCAGGTGTGGTCATTCTGGCGCTTATGGGAAGTGCGGGGATATTAATATATAAAAAAATAAGAAAGTAGACATATTCTATTGAAATAGGACATAGAGCTGGGCTACAGCTTGGTCGTGTTCAGGAGATAGTCAGGCCAGGGAGACATTAGTAAAATACAGTTAGTACTGTATATAATTTAAATAGAGTTACAGCACCGCCATGTATGCAGCGTTTTACATGGCGGTGTTTTGCGTAATACAGGTAAAAATGCCCATAGTCTTGCATAATATCCCAGGATGTGATATATTTTAGGGGAATTTTGTGGTACAAAATACCATGGCGGGAGAATGTGTTTACATTATTTGACACAGAATAATAAGAAGGCACATTCTTTATTTTTGCTCATTAAAGATAGGAGAACAAGAACATGACGATAACTGATGAAACAATTGATTATGTTGGAATCCTTGCAAAGCTTGAGCTCTCCCCGGAGGAGAAGGAGCAGGCAAAGAAGGATATGTCAGACATGCTTGATTATGTCAGCAAACTGAATGAACTTAATACAGACGGTGTGGAGGCTATGAGCCATACATTCCCATACAACAATGTGTTCCGTGAGGACGTTGTTGTAAATGGAGACGACAGAGAGAACATGCTGAAGAATGCGCCAGAGCAGAAGGATGGCTGCTACAAGGTGCCAAAGACATTTGACTAGGAGGTAGGCTGAAGTGAATTTAATGGGTATGACGGCTGTAGAGCTGGGAAAAGCTATTAAAGATGGACAGGTGAGCGTAGTTGAAGCGACACAGGCCTGTCTTGACAGCATCGAGGCGTGCGAGAAAGATTATAATAGTTTTGTCACGGTTGATCGTGAAGGAGCACTTGCCCAGGCGGAGGAAGTGCAGAAGAAGATAGATGCGGGAGAGCTCAATGGTCCTCTTGCAGGAGTGCCGATAGCAATAAAGGACAATATGTGCCAGGAGGGTGTGCAGACAAGCTGTTCATCCAAGATTCTGTCAAATTTTGTTCCAACATATACTGCTGAGGCCGTTGTGAAGCTCAAGGAAGCAGGAGCGGTTATAGTAGGACATACCAACATGGATGAGTTTGCCATGGGAAGTACAACCGAGACATCATATTTTGGTGAGACAAGAAATCCATGGGATACAAATAGAGTTCCAGGTGGTTCATCAGGTGGATCAGCGGCAGCAGTTGCCGGTGAGGAGGTGCCATGTGCCCTCGGTTCAGATACCGGTGGATCCATCAGACAGCCGGCTTCATTCTGCGGTGTTACCGGAATCAAGCCAACCTATGGAAGAGTGTCAAGATACGGACTTATAGCATACGGTTCATCACTTGACCAGATCGGACCACTTGCGAAGAATGTAGAGGACTGTGCGACGATCCTTGAGATCATATCACAGTATGACAAGAAGGATTCAACATCAGTTAACAGAGATGACAATGATTTTACAAGCGCACTTGTGGATGATGTGAAAGGCCTTAAGATCGGTCTTCCAAGAGACTATTTCACAGAGGGACTTGAGCCTGAGATAAAGGAAGCCGTGTATGGAGTAGCTGAGACTTTGAAGGCAAAGGGAGCTATTGTTGAGGAGTTTGATCTTGGAATGGTTGAGTATGCTATTCCTGCTTACTATATCATTGCATCGGCGGAGGCAAGTTCTAACCTTGAGAGATTCGACGGTGTAAAATATGGTTACAGAACACCAGAGTACACAGATCTTCACAACATGTACAAGAAGAGCCGTTCAGAAGGATTTGGCCCTGAGGTCAAGAGAAGAATCATGCTCGGTTCATTTGTGCTGAGTTCAGGTTATTACGATGCATATTATGTAAAGGCCCTCAAGGCAAAGGCTCTCATCAAACAGGCGTATGACAAGGCGTTTGAGAAGTATGATATCATTCTCGGACCTGTTGCACCTACAACAGCACTGAAGATGGGAGAGTCACTCTCAGATCCTATCAAGATGTATCTGGGAGATGTGTACACAGTCCCTGTAAATCTTGCAGGACTTCCGGGAATATCACTTCCATGTGGAACTGATAAGGATGGAATGCCTATAGGTGTGCAGATGGTTGGAGATGCATTTAACGAGAAGACCATAATCAGAGCTGCATATGCATTTGAGCAGACTAGAGAGTACAAGAGACCTGCACAGGTTTCAGAAAGGGGGCTGTAAGAGATGGCAAAGACATATGAGACAGTCATCGGACTTGAGGTCCATGTAGAGCTTGCGACCAAGACAAAGATATTCTGCGGCTGTAGCACAGCATTTGGAGGAGCTCCTAATACACATACATGTCCTGTATGTACAGGAATGCCGGGCTCACTTCCGGTACTTAACAAAGAGGTTGTGAATAAAGCGATTGCGGTTGGTCTTGCAACAAACTGCACTATCACACAGAATTGCAAGTTTGACCGAAAGAACTATTTCTATCCGGACAACCCACAGAACTACCAGATATCACAGCTCTACTATCCAATATGCAGGGATGGTAAGGTTGAGATAGAGGTTGACGGAGTTAAGAAATATGTGAGGATCCATGAGATACATATGGAGGAGGATGCAGGTAAGCTTGTCCATGATCCATATACAGACAGCTCACTTGTGGATTTCAACCGTTCAGGTGTGCCTCTTATAGAGATAGTATCTGAGCCTGACATGAGATCTGCGGAGGATGTAATAGCATATCTTGAAAAGCTCAGGGAGACGATACAGTATCTCGGAGCTTCAGACTGTAAGCTGAATGAGGGATCCATGCGTGCTGATGTCAATCTTTCGATCAGAGAGGTTGGCTCAGAGGAGTTTGGCACACGTACAGAGACCAAGAACCTGAACTCATTCAAGGCCATTGCCAGAGCCATAGAGAATGAGAGAGAGAGACAGATCGATCTCATCGAGTCTGGTGAAAATGTTGTCCAGGAGACAAGAAGATGGGATGATACTAAGGAGTATTCATATCCTATGAGATCCAAGGAGGATGCACAGGATTACAGATATTTCCCTGATCCTGACCTTGTACCTATCCACATCAGCGATGAGTGGCTCCAGCAGGTAAGGGATGCACAGCCTGAGTTCAGAGACGAGAAGAAGATAAGATACAAAGAGGAATATGCGATTCCTGACTATGATATAGACATCATCACGGCCTCCAAGAAGCTGGCAGATCTGTTTGAGGACGCGATTGCACTGGGAGCACCTGCAAAGAAGGTTTCCAACTGGATCATGGGAGAGACCATGAGACTGATGAAGGAGAACAGTGTTGATGCGGAAGACCTGAAGTTTTCAGCGGAGAATCTTGCGAAGCTCATCAAGCTTGTTGATGACAGGGTTATCAATGGCGGTGTTGCAAAGGAAGTGTTCGAAAAGATATTTGCAGATAATATAGATCCTGAGAAGTATGTCAAGGATAACGGACTTGCAACTGTTCAGGATGACAATGCACTTAAGGAGGCATGTCAGGTAGCCATAGATAACAATCCAAAGGCTGTTGATGATTACAGAGGCGGCAAGGAGAAGGCTCTCGGAGCACTTGTCGGACAGGTTATGAAAGCTATGAAGGGTAAAGCAGATCCTGGATCTGTCAACAAGATGCTTAGGGAGATGCTATAAATATGGAAGAAAACAGAAGAGTTAGAAAGAGGGACAGATACAAACGTCTCATAACAGTGGGTGAGGCCTGTGTACTCATCGCTGTGGAGCTGGTGCTGTTTGGACTCATGTGGTACCGGGACTATGAGGTAACGCTTACGCTTCCGTTCTGGAGAAGAGGAAACTGGGCAGTTATCGGAATGTATGGAATAATCATCATACTTTTCACCAAGCTTTATGGTGGTTACAGAGTCGGATTCTTCAGACTGCTTGATATAGTTTACTCACAGCTGCTGGCTCTCGTGTGTGCCAATGTAGTTGGTTACCTGCAGCTCTGTATAATCTGTCGTGACTATGTAAATCCGGTACCATTGTTAAAGGTAACCGGGCTTGAAACGATAGTGATATTGATTTGGATATTTGCGTGTAGATTTTTGTATGCGAAGATGTATCCGCCAAGGCATCTGCTGCTGGTATATGGATATAAGACTCCGATAGAGTTCATAGACAAGATCAATGCCCGTAAGGACAAGTATGTAATAGAAGACAGAATACATGTCAGCGAGGGCGAGCAGGCGATCAAGGAGAAGATACTCCAGTACGATGGAGTAATCATTTGCGAGACAAAGGCTTATATAAGAAATGAGCTTGTGAAGTATTGTTTTGAACACTCCATCAGATCGTATGTTGTGCCAAAGCTTTCCGACATAATCATATTAGGAGCTGAGCCTATTCATTTGTTCGATACGCCTATCCTCTTATCACGAAATCAGGGACTTACCGGTGACGATATGATCATTAAGAGGATCATGGATGTTATATGTGGATTTATACTGCTTGTCATAGCTTCACCATTTATGCTCATATCAGCACTTGCGATATGGCTGTATGACAGAGGACCGATATTCTACAAGCAGGACAGATTGACACTGAATGGCAAGGTGTTCAAGATCATCAAGTTCAGAAGTATGAAGATGGACTCCGAGGCAGGTGGAGCACAGCTTGCAAAGAAGGATGATGACAGAATAACCCCTGTGGGAAAATGGCTCAGAAAGCTGCATCTTGATGAACTGCCACAGCTTTTCAACGTACTCAAGGGTGATATGTCACTTGTCGGACCGAGACCTGAGAGACCGGAGATCGCCGAGCTTTATAAAAAGACATTCCCTGAGTTTGACTACAGACTCAAGATGAAGGCCGGACTTACGGGATATGCACAGGTTTACGGCAAATACAACACAACCCCTAGAGATAAGGTTAAGCTGGATCTTACCTATTATGAGCAGTATTCAATATGGCTTGATCTCAAGCTGATGCTCCTGACGGTAAAGATCATGTTCCAGAAGGAGACATCAGAGGGAATCGCATCAAATATGACCACGGCACTCAGGGATGGCGAGAAGGTACAGATACCTTCACCTGTAAATGTGAAGCCGGAAGGGCTTGATGAGTCTGAGGATGCATTCTATGACCTCGGAAAGACTGTGCAGAAAACAGATAAATAATAAGCGATATATATCGATGTAGGTGTGTGTGATGACTGGAGAAAAAGTATCGGTGATAATTCCGGCGTATAACAGCAGCAGAACCATTTATTCTGCGGTGGATTCAGTTATGAAGCAGGGGATTCCTGTGGAGGTCATAATAGTTGATGACTGTTCGACGGATGATCTGACAGGAGCACTTGATGGATACGCGGAAGATGACCGTGTGAATATCATCAGAAATGAAAAAAATATGGGAGTTGCAGCTTCGCGTAACCGCGGGGTTGCGGCTGCAACTTGCAGATACGTTGCATTTATAGATTCGGATGATCAGTGGCAGCCTGATAAACTGGCTAAACAGTTGAAGCTTATGGAGCAGACAGGTGCGGTTCTGTGTTCTACGGCCAGGGAGCTTGTGAACGAAGACGGATCCAGAACGGGAAAAGTGATCGGAGTTCCTGAAAAGGTCACCTATAAGATGCTGCTCAGAGGAAATGTGATCAATTGTTCATCGGTTGTGATGGACAGACAGGTTGCACTCAGATATCCGATGGGCAACGACGATATCCATGAGGATTATATTTGCTGGTTGCAGATACTGAAGGAATACGGAAGCTCGGTTGCGATAAATGAGCCGTTGCTATTATACAGGCAGATGAGAAACAGTAAGTCTGGTTCAAAACTGTCGTCTGCAAAAAAGACATTTGCCGTATACAGAAAAGTTGGATATGGAGTTATAAGAAGCTGCTTTTACTTCATGTGTTATGCGGTAAATGGTGTTGTAAAATATCTGTTCTGATAGGAATAAATTATATGGCGGAGAAAAGAAATGACGGATGGCAATAAGAAGAGAGGCCCGGGAAGGCCGACGGAAAAGAGAAAAGATACGATCCTGAGACTTAGGATAGATACAGATACTCATCGGAAGCTCAGTGAATGTGCGGCGGTGCGACAGGTATCTATGTCAGAGCTTGTCAGGGAAGCGATAGATGAGATATTCCGAAGAGAAAAAGAAAAACAGCAGAAGAATGAGGCAGAATAAAAATAACAGG